>Ga0206864_1001_pt1 | contig 152800 bp, 131 predicted proteins | sample Alteio_BWOrgCont_42_FD_152632 | JGI IMG/M metagenome (GOLD analysis project Ga0206864, IMG submission 152632) | Enriched cells from forest soil in Barre Woods Harvard Forest LTER site, Petersham, Massachusetts, United States -... | ecosystem: Environmental > Terrestrial > Soil > Temperate forest...
GGTTACCAATGAAAACTAAATTTCAACAATACTCAATCAGCATAAGATGAAAAAGACAGGCGCTATTGGTTTATTCCTGATTAGTTTAATGAGCGCTGTCTTCGGGCAAACAGTGCAGCGGGTGGACGGAACAAGCACCAACGCCGACTCCTTAACGGCCAACATTGAAAATTTGGTGCATGCTGCAAATGTTTCAGGCCTTTGCATCGCCGTATTTAATCATAACAAAGTTGTTTACAGCAAGGCATTTGGATTAGCAAATGTTCCAAACAATACGCCCTTAAAAACCTCCATGGTATTTTATGCTGCATCGTATAGTAAAGCGGTGTTTGCTTATATCGTGATGCGGTTAGTTGACCAAAAGGTAATAGATTTAGATCAGCCGCTGGTAAGCTACCTCAGCAAGCCTTTAACTGACTACGCCGTAGCAGGGCCAACCAGTAATTACCAGGATTTAAAAAACGATGAGCGTTACAAAAAAATAACGGCCCGCATGTGCCTTGACCATACCACCGGTTTCCCAAACTGGCGTTTCTTGGAAGATGACAAAAAATTAAAAATAAAATCTGAGCCGGGTACCCATTATAGTTACTCCGGGGAGGGGCTTTGCCTGCTGCAGTTTGTTATAGAACAAAAAACAGGCAAAAGCCTGGAAACCATCGCCCGCGAAAACGTTTTTGAACCGTTGGACATGAAAAATGCCAGCTATGTTTGGCAGCCTGGCTTTGACGGAAACGTTGTATCGGGGCATAACTTAGTTGGTAAGCCCTACAATTTACATAAAAGGTTCAAGGCAAATGCCGCAGGCTCTTTATTTGCCAGCTTTGATGATTATTTGAAGTTTTACACGGCCTTAATTAACCAACAAGGCCTAAGTCAATCCAGTTTTAATGAAATGTTCAAGCCGCAGATCCGCATAAAAGCCAGGCAGCAATTTGGTCCGGAGGCTTTAATAAACACTACCGATAATGACCCTATTCAATTGAGTTATGGGTTAGGCTATGGCTTATTCAATACGCCTTATGGCCGTGCATTTTTTAAGGAAGGCCACGATGACGGCTGGCAGCACTATTCAGTGTGCTTTCGCGATAAGGAAATTGCTGTAGTGATGATGTCGAACAGTGATAATACCGAAAGTATTTTTAAGCCGCTCCTGGCTTCTTCAATTGGCGACGTTTATACACCATGGTATTGGGAAAACTATATCCCCATCGGCGCGAAAAAGGCAAGGCCGGGCTACGCTTTTTATTGCCCGCCCTGCAACAACGCTTGCGACAGTATTGCCCACCAATATTCAGGGATTTGCCCGGTATGTAAAATGCAGTTGGAAGAAAGGCTCATCCATTAAAAAGGTGATCTGATACCAGTCGCTAAGCCCCGGCTTACCCGGCCATACACCCGTAAAAAATACGGCCCCGCCGCCGCCGATGAACTGCAATACTGCAGCCTGTAAAGGTGCATCATAAACTTATACCGGAATCAACGCGATCATAGCCAGTTCGACCGCGACTACACCATAAGCGAAATGTAAAGCCGTGCTGACGTTATTTTTTCAAACGGTAAACCTTTTCATATCCAGCAGGCCGGGCAGGCGAGTCCAGCCATCATCAGGAATGCTTTCACAAAGCACGAGGAGCACTTGCTTTGTCCTTTATGCGACATGCTTGCAGCCGAAATGGGGGACACCAGCGTGGACGCTGAAAATTGTTTTGCGGCAAGTGTGGACACTTGCCTCGGCGGGGCCATCGTTTTTTTTGAGCGTTTGGAGATGCAGCCGGCCAACCTGCCTTTTCGTTCTGCAGGGGTCGAAAATCGACACCCATGTGTTTTTTTGGCAGAAATTTGCGTTTTTTTATGCCAGAAATCAGTAATTAATATTTAAATTACTAAAAATCCACTATTTGCAATCATTCTTTTTGAAAAACAGCCGTGTGATTTTGAGGTGATTTTGGTGAAATTCCGTGTGAATGGCGTGTGAATTTGGTGTGAATGATGTGTGATTTCCGTGTGATTTTTTTTTGGAAATCTGAGATGCATCGGTAAATCCGGACAGTAGGAAATGCTTAAATTAGCGAACCAATGTCAGAAAAGAAGTTAGACAGGCCACGTAGGAAATACGATGACGAGTTTAAGAAGGATGTATTAACGATGGTACTTACGGGTCGACCGGTCCTGGAGATCGCCAGATCATTAGATATTAGTGCGCACATGATTCATGCGTGGAAGGCAGATCATTTGAAAGCCACGGGGGTAAATCAATCGAATTTGGATACCAATATTTCTTCTGTTTCAGAAGCGGACTATGAGCGTGTTAAAGCTCGATTACGCGAAGTAGAACAGGAAAGGGATATCTTAAAAAAAGCGTTGGGCATTTTCAGCCGGGGGATTTAAAGGTGGTATATGCTTTTATTTTATCCCATGAGTCGGTTTTTCCGGTGATCAGGATGTGCCAGGTGCTGTCGGTAAGCCGTAGTTGTTATTACGTTTATCGCAATGATGGCTACGCCTCAGAAGACCCGGCAGCAAAGCAGATCGAAGCCCGGGTGGTAGATGCCTTTACGCTGCATAAGCGTCGTTATGGCGTCCGCAGACTCGTGCCGGAGCTACTGGATCAGGGATTGAAGATAGGCCGTTGCAGAGTAGGAAGCATATTAAGAAGGAATGGGTTAAAAGCAATTCAGCCGAAGTCATTTGTGCCCCGTACGACCGACAGCAGGCATCCTTACCCCATCAGCCCCAACCTGTTAAAGGATAAACCCTTGCCGGTAAGGATCAACCAGGCCTGGGTGGGAGACATCACTTACATTCCTTTAAAAGGTGGTGGCTGGTGCTATTTGGCTGTATGGATGGACTTGTTTTCACGGAAAGTAACAGGCTGGCAATTACTGAGCCACATGAAAGAAGGGCTGGTCTTAGAAGCATTTAAGAAAGCATGGAGCAACAGAAATGCCACCAAAGGCCTGATCATTCACTCTGACCGTGGCGGCCAGTATGCCGGGAATATCTTCCGCAAACTACTAAGCAGCCACAAATTGCTGCAGAGCATGAGCGGGGTAGACAACCCTTATGATAACGCTTTTATGGAATCCTACTTCTCCAGATTCAAAGCCGAGCTATTACACGGCGGAGCCTTTGACGGATTGGAAAATGCCCGCACAGAAATATTTGAATACATTGAAACGTACTATAACCCTATCCGCAGACATTCATCCCTGGGCTATATCAGCCCGATGGCTTTCGAGCGGAAGGTAAGTTATTCACAAAAAGCGGAGGTCTGACAAAAAGAAAAAAAGAAGCAAAAAAAGAAAAACGCATTGGAATATGGAAAACTGAAGGAGTTTCCCACATTCCAACACGACAAACAAACAACAACAATTATTAATTATCTTTAGAAACTAAGAGACTCCACTGTCCGGCTAAACCTGTACACCTCAATCACACGGATTGTCTGTTTTCAATGGTGTTCACCTGTACACCTCAGAGACGCAAAATATTGCGTCTCTACGGCCGTCGATGGTGATGCCAAAACAAATATTCAATATGTCAAAAAACTAATTATCAGCTATCTACAGCTATTTTTTTGTTTATACCGGGTGTTAAGCGGGCCTTTTTTGTTGTACTTTCCGTGTACTTTAGGAGTACTTTGAATGTACTTTCCATGTACTTTTCATGTACTTTCCGTGTACTTTCCATGTACTGTCTGTGTACTTTTGAGGTACGTTACGGTACTTTTTGGGGCCTTTTTTAGCTTCATTGCCTGGCCTCCTTCGCCCTCGCCGCCGCTTTTGCTATGGCGACTGAAAACCTCCTTCGCCAAGGCTACGGCGGTTGAGACAAGTTAGGGCGGCCGATGGTTTTCTTGCCCGACTTAACCAACCCCGCACGCGCGGGATGAACTATTTACCTGGCATCGCGCCATCTTCCATGCATTTGCTGGGCAGCGTTCACCAGCTCTTTACAAAAAAACCAGTTGAACGATTCCCGGTTAGTGTTTAATATTGGAATCCCCATCAAAAATGCTATATGGTTTTGAGGAAAAAAAATCGAGTTTTCGTAAGGGTACAATAACTGTAACGAGACGTAACGCTACGAGTTATGTTACGAAATTTTATCACATTGATTATGAACTGCTTGGATGGTAATTTTGGGTAATTTACGTAAGGGTGTATTGATTGTGAAGTTTGCTGCTCCGAGTCCCATGGACCTGGCGGTGGGTAATAATCTCTTTGCTATGGTCATATTGATGGCAAAAGCAGCCCTGGCCAGAAAAGATTTTATTGACGGGAAGGAACGCGATGCCTTGTTATTAAAATTGAAATTAGAATTAGCCAGGCAGTTACTGGCAAAACAGATAGCCAAAGAAAAAATCCGGGTATTGATGAATTTTTTAAGGTATTATATCCGTTTTGAAAACCCGGCTATAAATGCTAAATTTGAACAAGAAGTAGAAATATTAACCGAAAGGGGAACTACAATGGGTATAGAAGAATTATTGTTGGACAGAGCAACTAAACAGGGTTTGGAAAAAGGTAAAAAAGAAGAAGCTGTAGCCATTGCCCGTGAAATGAAAAAGGATGGCGTTGCTATTGAACAGATCGCCAAATTCACAAAACTTTCCATTGCTGATATAGAAAAATTGTAATCAGTATAGTTTATAAGATTTATTGAGCCATTGCATCGCAGTGGCTTTTTTTTTGCTGGTGAATGACCATTTTCGCAGTGGTAACGGACCAGGACAGGTATTATTTCGGACAACAAGGAAAAGGCGCCGATAGCTTTGGTTAGGTTGAAGTCCGGATCCCGATAGCTATCGGGACCGAAAGAAGCTGCGGCTGATGTCCGCCAGCTGGCGGATAACCTAAGTTATACAGAAGCGGATAAACGGGAAGTCTTTGGAAAAAGCTTTGCTGCCGAACCCGATCAGCTTATCAAAGAATTGGCCCTGGATGAAGCGATACAGGAAGCGGATACCCTACTCCTAACCATACCAAACACCCTGGGCGTTGATTATAACATCCATGTACTGTCTGCTATCCTGGAGCACGTTTCGCCGGCATTGGGTTGGCGATGATTAGGTTTAGAAGTTCTGATGCTGAAAAGCATTTGCAAAAATAAACGGACCCCGGTAGTTGCGGGCCGGGCAGTCTAAATGAATGCTTTTGGCGGTGTTGATAGCGAGGTGGGAGGCCGAAATAAAGAAGATGCTTTCACAAGGTAAGTGGAGCTTTGTTTTTGGTCTTTGGCCGACATCGCGCCCCGGCGGGGATTGGATACCGGATGGTTGGCACCGGGCAATAAACAAACAAACTATTCCGTTTTTTTATTTTATTCGCATCTTTACTATTATGCCAGTTAAAAAGCGCAGGATATCCAACCAGTTTACCAATGTCGGTTATTCGTACCTTACCAAACGGCTGCTGGTGAGCAAGGCGAAAAGTGCGGGCACCGCAGCAGCACAGGATGCGATGGACCTTATGGGTTTTGTTGTAACCGTTAAGGACGACTGGGTGGTGAAGCAATATGCTGATGGAAAAACCGAGCAATTGCAGGAAATTTAACCCTTTTCGCCGCTGATGCCTTCCGATAAACCCGCTTCCTCACAGCTTCGGCTTCGCGTGTTTGCGGGTCCCAATGGGTCTGGTAAAAGCACGGTCATCAAATCTAATCGGGAGTCGCAGGTTTCTGAACGGCATTAATTTGCGAAGAGTTTTGCTCGATCATTTTCCAATCAAAAAAGAAGTTCATTCTGATCACATCATCCTTCTTGAGGTTATTCTTGCAAACATTATAAATTCCGGATTGTAGTTGCCCTACACCAAGCGACTCTACAGTTCCCTTTTTCAGAGGAACAAGCGTAGCCATGGGCGGTTCGGCCATAATGTCTTTAAAACCAGGAATAGACGAAAAGTCAACAATAATTCTCGCCATATCGGTATCGAGGTCCATTTTAATTGCTACGTCTTCGTTACCCTTCTGTAACCCGTTATAATACATCGATTTGGAAAAGAAAATATTAGTTTTAACCTCAATATTCTGACTTAAAAAATCATGGATTTTTGCTGCGCCGACATCGGTAAAATACAATTCCTCCTGCCAAGGATCAATCATGATCGCATCCACAGTACCGCTTGATCGGTCGGTTACGGTAAGATTCCCCGGCGGACTGTGAAATACGATAAGGCGAAAAAAATGACTTTCGTCGAACACAGGGATATAACTCTTTAAACGGCGAACGTAAGCCTCATAAACCGGCTTGTGGTCTTTAGTCTTTTTTGTTAAGTGAATAACCTTTACATAAGTTATTTTGTTCTGGATGTGTTTTTTTAACTTTTTCCGCCAAACTGATATAACAATTGCAAGGAAAGTTAGAAGGCCGCCTAACAGCGCAAGAATACCAGCTAATAAGTTTGGATCTGTAAATGAAAAATGATTAGTCATGATGCGATATAGGATTTTTACGGTCTAAGTTAGCATTTGATTATCAGGTGAATATACAACTTGGGAATGTTAGTTGCAAAATTTATTTTATGTCTTTCCCACAAATGCCGGAAGACGATCCTGGTGCGGGGTAAGGAGCCATCTTTGCGCATTGGGCATACCATCGGCGCCTGAATTGGAAAATGTTTTTTGGGCAACCGGCCGCAGTCAAAACGAATGCTCTTGGCTGTGTTGATAGCCCGGCGGCGAGCCCGGCAATCATTATGAATGCTTACACAAGGCACGAGGAGCAGCCGCTTTTGGCCGTTGCCCGACATCCTCGCGCCAGGGGAGGGGATCAAACCCCGGAACTGGACTGGCATATCTGAGACGTATCTTTTTACATATACCCTTTGAAAACACAGAGCTTTTGAGGGCGACCAGCTATTTTTCCTTTTTGAAATTAATGATCCGGATACCTTTCTTTTCCTCACTGACATTCGAGATGAAATGGCGTTCCTTTAAGTTAGTCGCCAGGTACCTGTTTTCCTGCTCATGGTCGACCACCGGGCTTTTATGCAATACACCGATGTCGCCGTACGGGTACGGGAACGTCCCAAATATTTTGAGTATGTCTTCTTTTGCAAAAATTTTATAATGCATATTGAAAAGCTTGACGCGCTCCTGGACAGGGAAAGGTTGTTGCAGGGCTGCGATCAGCAGGTTTTTAGCTACCTTAAATGAGGGATCGGTAAAGATCAGCCGCATGAGCTCCCTTAACACCTCCCGGCTACGGGTGAGCAGCTCATCGCTGACCGATTGGATCACTTTGTTTTTTTCCGCCATCGAAAACACTTTGGATTTCAGGACGGCAGCCACATCGGCGGCATCGGGACTGAACCCTTCGATGTTCGCGATAAACACGGCCCGCAATTTGTCCAGGAATGCAGGCGCCAGGTCCGGGTAGGCGGATTTCAGGCGGGCAAGATTTGCCGGGGTGCTGTCCAGCATATTGCCTGCTATCAGTAAAGCCATTTTATCTTCGCCCACCTCTGCAAACACGTCGATGTCGTACATATAGGGGACTGCCTTCAGCAGCAGCGTATAGGAACTGTCTTCAATGCCCGTTTCATTCAGCAGCGCCATTAAGAATTGCTCCGCAACAGCCGGATCCTGCCCGTCGGCATCAGTTTCGATGGTTTGTTCAGCCAATGCCTCGGCATTGGCTTCCATGTTAAGAAAACTGATCATGGAATCATCAATACCTTTATCAAACCGCGTATAATAGGCAATAAGATTATGCCAGGTGGGAAGTACGCGGGAACATTCAAACAACACCTCATCCATGCCGGTGCCGGTTACACCCGCCAGGTCGCTGACGCACGTTTCTACTTTCCTGATTATTCCGATCCGGTTCTTTAACCTCAGATCAGTATGATTCAATAATGCCAGTAAGGCCAACTCCGGTTCCTGGTTGTTAACCGGCAATGTAAGGTAAACATCCTGGACATACTCATTTATGGACGAATTGATATACCGCGCCAGCTCCGGGCATTCCGCGTCAAGTACGGCCTGGTAATTGCTGGTCTCAAATGTGGCCGCATTAAACTTTCCGGCGAACTGCATCACCCCCTCCAGCATCGCCGGTGTGATCGCATAATAGTCGCCCTTGTATACAAAATCCGCCAAAGATTTAGGCGCTTTTTTTAAGTCCAGGTGTTCAAATTTCAGGTTAAACGCCTTGATCAGTTTCTTTAGCCGGCCTTCATCAGGGATGATGGTCAGGAAACCGGGGTGCAGGGTCATGCGGGATACCAGGCTGGAATCTGTTGCAATTTTTTTCAGGTCGTCGGTCCGGGCATTAGCGATCAGCAGCTTAAAATAGGTATCTTTACGTTCTGCCGTCAGCGGCGAGTTTTCCGACACATACTTCCAGATGCCCGGCCATTTATGGGCCAGCCGTTGAATGAATACCTCTACGTTGGTGCCGTTAGTGATAAACCCGTCGGCAAAGCCCGGGCCGTAACTGGTTTGGTCGTTCAGTTGCCCCAGCATATAACTGAGTTGTTCTTCGCAACCCTCATTGACCAGCAGGAAATCCATCAGGTCATAATTGAGGCTATAGGCCTGCTGAAAGTCGACCGGTCTTATCTTTGCCGCCAGGTTAGCGATTTTTTGCAGGCTGAAGTCGTAGGCTGACGCAACTTCACTTTTTACATCGAGCAGAAAAGCCCGGTCGGTTTTTGTCAGGCTGCCCGGATAAAACAGCGAAATATAGTCGAGGTAGTTTTCATCAATATAACCGAACCGGAGCAGCAGTTTCAATAAGAGCCCCTGTTTCGTACCGGTATCGATGTCGAAGGATACGGTCGTATCCGAAAGCAGTTCCTGCAGTTTCCGGTGGCGGACGCCTCCCTTTTGCATTTCAAGTTCCTGTAGCCGCTTTTTGATCAACTCTCCCTTGTCATCCCAGAACCCCTTGATCATCCGCAGCCGCTCCATATAAGTGTGATCCGGGTCGGCCTGTGATTGTATAGTTGCGAATTTAATTTTCTTTTTACCCAAATTAGTTTGCCATTGCAAAACTTGATTGCATTCCACTTTATCCTCAATAAAATAATCGAACAAATGCTCATCGGCAGCAACTTCTTTAATTTCTTTATCAACACCCACTATCGTAAAATTCGTAAAACCCGATACCTCACTAACATAATACGACAGGTAAAGCATCCGGAGTTCAACCGCATCCCTGATCTGCAGGTTTTCCATTTGCCTGATTTCTGTGTTAAGAACCCCGATCTTCGCATCGATACCAGCTACCAACTCATTATTATATTTCATTTTGCTGGTCAGCAGTTTGTATAAAATGCCGTCACCATCGTGCAGCAGCACGAAATCATCCGGGTAGATGTTTTTATAAACGATCATCGCAAAAAGCTTGTCCTGCGGCAGCGCCTTGTCCAGCAGTTCGCGATAGAGGTGGTATTCGTTGGTGATATTGTACAAAAGCCGCATGTCGTCGATGAATAAAGCAACGTCGTCGATCAGCTGGGTGGATAGCGGGTACTTGTTATCCGCAACGATCTTCGCCAACTTGTCATTCGAGTTGGAACTGTTGATCACCGGGATCACCGGGATGATAAAATCGAAGAACTTGGTCCGGTCCTTGTCCTGGAACATTTCATCCCTGACGGCATAGATAAAAACAACGGTCTGTTTTACTTTTTTGGAATTGTTGATCAGCAGGTTCAGCTCCCGGAGTTTGGTGAAGATCTCCGCCTGCCGGAAACGGTCCAGGTCCTCGATCAGGACGACCGAATAACCCGTCACTTCAAAGAAGTATAAAATTTCATCCAGGTGATTGTTCAGGATCGACTTGCTGATCCCCTCGTCGATCTCAATTTCCGCTTCCTTGATTTTAAATTTGTTGATCCGGATGCCGAAGATCAAGCGGATCGAACGGAACGTGAGCATCGAAACCGAAACCAGGAAAACCACTAAGGATATCCAGTGCAGCAGCAGGGACAGCCAGTGTGGAAAGGCGGCTTCCAGCATGGCTTCGACCTGCTCCGGGAAGAAAAGATTAAACCCGAACAATAAGCTTAACAGGATCACGGCGGTAGTCCATAGTCGTTCTTTGCGGTTAAAGCTGCGTATTTTCTTAAAACGGGAATCCGGGATTTTACGGTCTTCTTCGTGGTAAAAGATTTGCTGCAGGATGCTGAACTCGATCAGCCGCACGAGGTCCTCCTGTTTTTTCCCGCCGGTCGGCTCCGGCTTTTTCTTATCGCCTTTGGCGGGTTCTTCCTTAAATGTCGCAAGGGATATTTCCAGGAAAACAAAGGCTTCATCCTTATTCTGGTCTTTGAAAGTCTGTAAAATGCTGCTTTTCCCGGAACCGTAAGGCCCTGTCAGCGCAATATTATGAATGCAGGCTTTGTCCCGGTTATCCAGGGCCCATTGCAGTGCCGTCACGTATTGCGTTACTTCTGCGTCTTTTATCGGCGAAAGTGAATGAAACGGTTGGAGCGGCGCTTTCTCCTCAACGGGCGGCTCCCAGCTTTTCACAACCTTATCCAGCCTGCGATGAAATGCTTTTATTAATCTTTGGAGTTTTGAATTCATGGGCGGGCGGTCAAAGGTCGGGTCAAATATCCTTTAAAGGGCTAAATTACATAAAATTACCAATTTTTCTTAAGCGTAGTGTTGCGCATACCGTCGCCCATTCAGGCGCTGTTCTGACGCCCGGCGTAAAGCGTAAGGGCGACTAGTGCCCTCAGAATCGCAATGATGAAATAAATACTGGTATCGTTGATAGGACTCGATTGTATTTCGGCTATAACCGAAAGTACGAAATTTTTAGTGTTCGTTTCCAGTGTCGTTTGGTAAGCGACAACGCTAACCTCATAAATATTGAATAAATCTCAATTTAATAAGGTACATTTCTTTATAATGATCAACTATACAACGAAATTCGGCAGGTACTTCTCCGCCTTTTATCAATTTTTCTTCTTCTTCAATTTTAAATGCCGCCCGTCGGCGGATTAGCACTTCTTTCTCATATGTATGGTTTGATAAGTCCCGGATGCCATCTAAAAATAATACTTGTGCACCTTCGGGGAGATCAATTTGTATGTAAGCAGGAATATAGTACCCGTTGCCATTGAAAAAGTGCATAATAACCTTTTTGTCCAATGATGTCGACATATAACCACGATCTAAGTAATTGCCGCACATCATGGTTGGTAACATTTCCAAATAATTGCATGCTCTGTGTACAGTCAACTTTTCATAGATGACATCGGTTTGGCATAACTCATCCAGATCCTCCAAATATTTTTCCATTGCCGGGGTTGCCAAATTGGCGCGCAAGAAATTGTTGACTTGAAAAGCGAATTCGGTAGGATTAACTTGAAAAGCCTCATCCAAATCTTTCGAGTTTAAGTTGTATGCGGAATTAGTGATATAAGCCTGAACTTTCCGGAGTTGAATTGGAGTCGCCATTTTAGTTTAAATATTTAAAAAATTCAACCGACCAAAAATCGGCAATAAATAATCTGGATTGAAAGCCTTTTCCTGAAAGATCAACCATCGGATCGGCCGGCATGATTAGCCATTCTTTATCCCACAATGCTTTTTGATATTCTTCTGGGTAATCACTCTGTAAATCAAAAAGGAATTGTTCCGCATTAATTAGAACGGCTTTGTGCAGATAGCCTTTCAAATGGTTACAGATATTACAGCGGACCAATCCACCTATAGGACTGACGAACGCAGCATCAGAGGTACACCGTCCATAATTGCACGAGTAACTGAAAGTGTAAACACCTTTACCGACTTTTTCGAGCTGGCCATCCGCAAAATTAGCGGTAAACAAAAAAGCTTCCGCATTCGACCGCATGGCTGGTTCAAACCTACGATTTGTGGCACCCCCAATAAAACTTAGGGCTATATCCCTGTTGGAACTGAAAGATAAGAATTGAGTAGTGTCATAAATGAACCTTTCTTGTGGATTTGTAAAATGGATGTGATTAGTAATGGTCGCCAACCAGCCGTATTTTTTATGGGGTTCCGGATCATCGCCGCTGTTATGTTGTTTAGTTAATAGACCATCTGAATAGTATCGTTCGGGTAGGGTCTTATTCCCACTGTTGACTCCACGGTAAAGTTCCATAATTGGTAAAGTTTTTTATTTAACGTTGATTGGTTTTGTCACTCGCTTCGCTAATTGTTTTGCCCTCCCCGCCAAGCGCGGGTGTGCAGCCAGGGCTTACAGAGGTGGGGCACTCGTGCTCCGCTGACAGGTAGCCCGCCGCGCTGCACCAACCCCAATAAGATTGCGTCTCAGAGGTCCCGTTGTTTATCCCCCTTTAAACACATTCCCCCCATGCCATTCTAAATTCGCCGGATCGGGATAATAACGGCGGTCGGCGGGGAGATTGATGGGTAGGCCGTTAAATTGTTTTAAACTGTAAGGGTGCCCGGCATTTTCAATTACCCCGGCAGAGACTTTTACGCGGTAGGCGGTATCAATGGTGATCAGTCCGCGGTCAAAAGCCCGGTGCAGATTAGGGCACAGGGCGATGCCGTTTTTGATGGTATCGTTATGGGTAAGGCTAAAGGGCACGATGTGGCAGGCGTCGATAAAGGTATGGCCATAGGTGGACTCCACATGCATTCCCGTAATGCAGCAGCTGTTGTTATACATTTTAGGCACCATTTTTTTAAACAGGCCGCCGCGTACAAATTGTTCGTCTTCGGTGATCACCTGCACATGTTTGTATTCCACTTCGGGTTCGCTTAGGATATAGCCTTTCAGGTCGTTGATATAGCCTTCGCCGGTTTGTTTGCTGCGCAGGTAAGCTGCTTTTTTATCCGGAAAATAGGTATCCAGCAAAACCGTTTTTATGAGGGTCAGGCTTAACGGATCCATAAAAAGCAGGAAAACCTCCGGCGCGAAATGTCCGTAATCCACCACCTGGGCGAGTGTTTTCGCGCTGGAGATATGGGCGTTCACCGGGCAGCCGGGTTTGGCTTTTAAATGCCAAAAGGGATGGCCGTTAAATTGATCGGTTTGCAAATAGTAAAATGGCTGGGTAAAATCGGCGGAGTGGGGCGTATGCACCAGCAGGCCCCAGTTTTCGAGGAAGGCGCCAACCAGGTCGGCATCAACGTAAACGTAGTTTTGGGTAAGGATGCCTTTTTCGATCAGGTCAATAAATGCCAGCAGCAATACGGGTTTATGCGGCGCCTTACCATATTTAGTGACGCCGCGTTTGAGCCGGGTGAGTTTATCGAGAAATTGATGGAGCAAAGACACGGTGGAAGGTACGGTATTTTTGGGTGTTGGGCAATGAGGAGTGTTTCTCCTTGGAGCAATGCCAATCCCAGGACAACGCAGGGTCCTCTGCGAGAGACACTGCTGCGACGGGGAAGACGCGGTATTTTTAGGGGTTTGGGCAATGAGGGCGCGTTTCTCCTTGGAGCAATGCCAATCCCAGGACGACGCAGGGTCCTCTGCGAGAGACCCTGCTGGGACGGGGGCGGGAAACTTTGGGTGCCACTTCTTGCGATTTTGTGGGTTAACTTAAAGCTGCGAGAGACCCTGCCGGGACGGGGAAATACAAAGAGTTGATCTGTCGTTCCAAAGTACGCGTACTCCAGTTTTGCCCGGCAGCTTCATTCATATAATATTTGCGGGCCTCGTCATTTTCAACGCGCATCAACAGGCGGTAGTGCGTCCAGATCAATTCCCGACGCAGGGCGTCACGAATTGGAAATACAGAATTGTCATCCTCCAATTTCCTACGCACTGCGTCGGATTTCTTATCGTTATCTGGATCGTCAGTTGGGCGTTCAGTTTTTGGCGCTAAATTGTCATTTTCCAATTTCCGATGCACTGCGTAGGAAATTGCTTCATCAGAAAATACAAGGTAAAATTTCCTGAAGTTTTCAAGGTTCACCGCAGAAAACCCCTGCCCGAAATCAGGTGATGTCGGCGAAAACGCACGGTCCTCTGCGAGTTTAAGTTAACCCATAAATCGCCTATGCAAATTACAGAATTTTGCCAGGAGGTACTAAGGGATACATCAGCCTGTATCAAGTTTTCAACTTACACCCATTACGTTACCGACCGACCCGTTAGGGTCAAATATCGGTAGAAACATGCCAACGAAAAAGACCCGTGCCGTAGGTACGGAACACAGCATGCATTGGCGCAAATACCTCATGGTCAGTTGCTTACCTACGGAACGCTAATTTATTTCTATTTATTTCTTCTACCGATATTTTGCACCTACGGCGCAATGTGGCGCAGCCTTTTGTGACACGATGCGTGCCTTCAACAAACTTTAATTGGGGGTGAACCTAAATGTGCGAGAGACCTTCCTGGGACGCGGGAAAGATCGGCATTAATTTCCCTTAAACGCATTCCCCCCATGCCATTCCCTCCGAAGGAGTCCTACGGCCAAATTTGCCGGATCGGGGTAATAGCGGCGGTCGGCGGGGAGATTGATGGGTAGGCCATTAAATTGTTTTAAGCTGTATGGATGCCCGGCATTTTCAATTACGCCGGCAGAGACCTAAGCGCCTAAATCCTAAATCTTCCCCGGATCTCCCAGCGGGTTTTCGGCCTGTTTGAAAAGGGCCGCCTCGGTTGCTGAAACCGGGTGGGTGGCGTTCCTGCCGGGCACCGGCGTGTTCATCCGGTCGGTTTCGGGTTGAATAGCGATATTAGCCGGTTTTGATTTTTTGCGTTTCTTCATCACATCAGAATTTGAACACGTGGTGTATGTAATACTACAGCCTTACCATTGATATGTTTCACTGAATTTTTTCCGTCCGCCTGAACCAAATTCCGGTAAGCTTGTTATTCCTCAAAAAAAAACCAAATGAAAAACCCATTTATAAGAGAAGAAAGGTACACCGGCCTTTGGGCGACCGGATTTGTGACAGGCTTGCTTTCGGCAGGCACCGTTGCCTGGATATTTTACCTTGAATTGGCCCGGCGGCGAAGGGAGGCTGCAGAATTTGCCCGGTACCGGCACGACCATGCATTTGATTACATGAAGCCAAAGCCGGCTAAGCATCCCCAATCCGACATTGATGACCTGGAAAGTTTAGTGCACAGTGACCAGGAAGGGGAGCTGAACGAAAAGTAGGTAAGCTTTCTTAAGGGTCGCCAGCATTTGGATGCACTGGCTTATGGTCATCATTAAGGGCGTCGACCCCAAAAAACATAGCATCAACCTCGTAAAAGAACACACCTGCCCCGATCGCTACAATCGCTAACAGCAATCATAATTAGCTGTAGATCAATATGTTTTTGCGTTAGGCGTGTTGCCGGAGGGCTAAGGGTTAAAGCAAAATAATACCCGGCATAAAGTTGAAATCCTTTAGGTTGAGGTAAACAACGGTACCTGATGGACCACTGCGGAAGCACCAATTATAGCATCCGGAATTTGAAGATTATGGCTTAACTTGAATTTTTCGACAAAAATTGCAGCTTGCTGCGAGGCGGTATTATCGATCTCCACGACATCAAAATACCGGATGTTCCTTTTTATGCGGGCTAGTTCAACTTTATTACGGGCTCCCTGGTATAATTCCATTAAAGTAACCACCGACAGCCCGATTTGCTGTAGGCCTATTTCTTCCATTCGGCTAATGGTGTCATGCCGACCGTTAAACGCATGGATAAAGATGTTTGTGTCACACAAAACCATATATCAGGCGCCGCGTTTCCTTTGCCAGGCAGCCTGGCGGATTTTTTCGATAGATTGCGGCTGACTTTCCCATATCCCAAAAAGACCCTTGGGGTCGATCTTCTTATCTCCTTTTTTTATAGATAACGCGCTTCCTTCAACCGGCACAATTTTCACGGCATTAATATTAAAAGTCTTTAACAGGATGGATAATTTTTCCATCTCGCTCTTACTGTCAATTTCGATAGTTATGCGCATACTAAAAATTGAAAATTTGCACCATTGCGCTATCAAAGTTAGCAATTAAACATCGAAAGTAAAATACAAGTGTATACCTACCCTCCACTGGCCACGAACCATGATCTATCAACGTTAAACGGCTGTCCTTACTACTGTCACTGCCCTTATCTCCGGCCATGAACCATGAGCAATGAACCATGGACAATGCTACTACTACTGCCACTGCCACTGCCACTGCCACCTTTCCCCTTTCACCTTTCACCTCAAAAACCTATCTTAGCCCTCCCAACGCCACCATTGCAATGAAAACGTTTAACTGTTTATCGGCAGCTGTTTTACTTTGCAGCTTTGCCTGTGCTCAACAAATGAATACGAAATTGATTTACCCTGCAACCAAAAAGGTTGATACCACCAACACTTATTTCGGCACCGATGTGCCCGATCCCTACCGCTGGCTGGAAGATGACCGCTCGGCGGAGACAAAGGCCTGGGTGGTTGCCGAAAACAAGGTGACCCAGGGTTACCTGTCGCAGATCCCCTACCGCGACGCGATCTATACCCGCCTGAAACAATTGTGGAACTACGAGAAGTACAGTGCGCCATTTAAAGAAGGCAGATATACCTATTTTTATAAGAACGACGGCTTGCAGGCGCAGGCGGTATTATGGCGCCAGGTTGGCGATGGTGCGCCGGAAGTGTTCCTGGATCCGAATAAATTCTCGGCGGACGGCACTACCTCCCTGCAGGGCATCGACTTTACCAAAGACGGCTCCATGGCGGCTTACCAGCTCTCCGAAGGCGGCAGCGACTGGCGGAAAGTGATCGTGATAAATACGGCCGACAAGGCGCAGATCGGCGATACGCTGCGGGACATTAAGTTTAGCGGCATCGCCTGGCGCGGTAACGGGGGCTTTTACTATTCGAGCTATGACAAGCCCAAGACCGGCTCGCAGCTTTCGGGCATGACGCAGTTTCACAAGCTATATTACCATAAGCTCGGTACCGCACAAAGCACCGACCAGCTGATCTTTGGCGGGGAAGCGACACAGCGCCGGTATATCGGCGCCTACTTAACTGAAGACGAGCGCTTCCTGGTGATCACGGCCGCCAATACCACCACCGGGAATGAGTTGTATATACAGGACCTTAGCCTGCCCAACAGCCAGATCGTTAAGGTGGTGGACAATTTCGACAACGAACATTCGGTGCTCGACAATGTGGGCAGCAAGCTTTACATCATCACCAATCTTTACTCGCCCAACTACAAGATCGTTACGGTTGATGCATCGGATCCCCGGCCTACGCACTGGAAGGATTTTATCCCAACCACGCATGACGTGCTTACCGCATCCACCGGCGGCGGCAAAATTTTTGCCGAATATTTGAAAGACGCCACCTCATTTGTGCAGCAGTACAGCATGGAAGGCAAGCTGGAACGGACCATAACCCTGCCTGGCCTGGGCACCGCTTCGGGCTTTGGAACCAAACACGAGGAAAAGGAGACGTATTACACCTTTACCAATTATGTGTACCCGCCAACCATATTTAAGCTGGATATCGCCACGGGTGTTTCAACGGTTTACAAAAAGCCGAACGTCCAGTTCGATCCAACGCTTTATGAAAGCACCCAGGTATTTTATAAATCGAAGGACGGAACCAAAATCCCCATGATCATTACCTATAAAAAGGGGACGGTAATGAACGGCAAAAATCCCTTGCTGCTGTACGCCTATGGCGGGTTCAATATCAGCCTTACGCCGGCATTCAGCACCAGTAACATCATCCTGCTGGAACATGGGGGAATATACGCGGTTCCCAACCTGCGCGGCGGCGGGGAATACGGCGAGAAATGGCACAAAGCGGGCATAAAAATGAAGAAGCAGAACGTTTTCGACGATTTTATCGCCGCAGCGGAATACCTCATTAAACACAAATACACGTCGAAAGATTACCTGGCGATCTCAGGCGGATCGAATGGCGGCCTCCTGATTGGCGCGGTAATGACCCAGCGGCCCGACCTGTGCCAGGTTGCATTGCCTGCCGTGGGCGTAATGGACATGCTCCGTTATAATAAATTTACGGCCGGCGCAGGCTGGAGCTACGACTACGGCACCGCGGAAGATTCGAAGGAGATGTTTGAGTATTTGTATAAATACTCACCCTATCATGCCCTGAAGCCCGCCGATTACCCAGCCACAATGGTCACTACCGCCGACCATGACGACCGGGTGGTGCCGGCGCATTCGTTTAAATTTGCGGCACGTTTACAGGAGTACCAGCAAGGCCCTGCGCCGGTATTGATACGCATTGAAACAAAAGCCGGGCACGGGGCAGGGCAAAGCACGGAGCAGGTGATCAGCGGGCAGGCGGATAAGTGGGCGTTTATGTTTAGGAATATGGGGTTGGTGTTTTAGGGGGGAGTCCGGAAGTCCGGAAGCAAAAAGCAGAAAGCAGAAAGTCCAAAGCTGAAAGCTGTCAAAGACTTAGTTTTGAAAGCTTCGTAAGTCTCTGATGGATGTGACAGCCGCGTTCAAGAGCCTACTTCGACGGCCTTTTCATCTTCGCCGTATACAATACGTAATCGTTGCTCAGCATGGAGACGTTCCAGCCGGTGTAGCCGGGGAATGATTTCATGATCATTTTCTCCTTCGGGCCGTTATAGGTTTCGGGGAGGATGATATAAAGCGGGCCACCAAAACCGTCGTAGTTATAATCATCGGTATCAATGCTTAAATTATCGCCGATCTGCGGCAAAGTGATCAGCCGGTTGTGTTGGATCTCGAGACCGGTATCGTTATTGATAAAAACAAAAACCGCGTTCCTGTTTGCATCGTCCAACTGCATTACCTTGTTAAGGGATGCCTGGTCGATGCCTGGCTGGGAAATCCCGGTGACGCCATGGGCGGAAACCGTGTGGTTGAGATAAAAGCCTTTAACGATATACTGAACAGAGACCACCGCAATGCCCGCCCAGATGAGCGCAAAAACAAGCTTATAGCTGGGCCGGGCGCCCGAAAGCAGCGTAAGCAGGCCGGGCAGGATCAAGATGCCAAGAATGCGAAAGTGCCTGGCCTCGTATGAAATATCCAACTGCCGCATGTACGAAAAGCTGAAAAATAGAAAAGCAGTTGCGTAAAAAACCAGTACAAAAAGCCGGTAAGTTTTATTCGGGACCAAACGCACAATCACAAGAATAACCACCAGGCTAAGGATCATCGCAAGCAGCAAGATCAGCAGGCTCATGGACGGCGAAAAAACCCGTGGACCAAAATGATAGATGAGGCCGTGCGCCAGGTCGTCGATGGAAAAGGCCGACAGCACCGGCGAGGCCAGGGGAAAGCTGAATGTTTCGGCCGTGATATTCAAGCCATGGGCAGCGTTTGCAGGACTTTGGCCTTTTGAGAGAAAAACAACATAGATCAGGGCGAGCGACAGAATTGCCGGGATGCCTATCCATAATCCGTTTTTAAACCAGGTACCGCTTTTTGCGTTGGATATTCGTATCCAGAGGCAAAACAAACCCGCGCCATACATCCAGATAAACGACGACTTAAAGAAAAATCCCAGCCAGCCGGTCAGCAGGACAAATAAGACGAGTTTTATCCCTGGCTTGTCCAGCGACGCACAACCGTATAAAAACCACCCGACAAACGAAAAGAGCAATATTTCGCCGCCGTTGTAGTACACAAAGGGCACAAAAAATGCAACCTGGAAAAAGATGAATAAAATAGTGAGCGCACATATTAGGTTGCTGAAACCCAATTTTTTAAAAAAACAATAAAGCCCTGCAAGGCCTGAAACTGTAGCCAGGAAAACGGCTATCGCTATCCCCTGGCCGAGGTTTAAACCAAAGATCAACTTAAAAAACCAGGGTTCGAGGTATTGCCCCGGCGACCACCAGGTGAGAAACTCGGTGTAATCCTGTGATATGTCAGACTGGTCGGGCGCTACGATATTATTAAAGCCGCCACCGAGGTGCATGCTGCGCAATACCTGGAAACCGTTGGCCGGGTCGGGAAAAAGTGCCGGGGGAATGAAGATCAGGGTAATACCTATCACCAGCACGGCTGCACCTATAAAAAAGAGAATGAAACTTGCTAATTTGTCGTTTTTGGTCATTGTTAAAAAGCCAATCAGGCGGAATCTGCTATATAAACAAGTTATTTTGGCGAAACATCATTCGCAGCTTCTTCCGGACTACCCAATCACCCGGTCACGTACCTTAACAGCTGGGTTTCCCTGGTAAACGCTATACGGTCCGAGGTCGGCGGTTGCTACGGAACCGCTGGTTAAAACAGCGTGTGACGCTGCGGTTATACCAGGGTTAACAATGGCGCCTGTCCCTATCCAAACCCCATCCTCCAAACGGAAACCCGAAACAATCAAATCGAAAGTGACTTTTTTATAATTGTGGTTGCCTGTCAATAATATCGCCCCCTGCGAAAGGCAAACATTGCTGCCGATGCTTACCGGTAAAAGACAATCGATCCAAACGTTCTCGCCGATCCAGGTGTTATTCCCGATGTTGAGATGCCATGCGTACTTGATGTTTACACCCGGTTTTACCGTTACCCCCTCCCCTATTTTAGCGCCGAAGGCCCGCAGCAAAAACACCTTAAACTTGTTTGATGGAAGAAGGCTGGTTTTAAAAAAAAGGGCGTTGACGTAAAACCACAAAATCCTTTTTACGGCAGTTCCACCGGGGTGAAAAGGGGTATTGTCATAAGCGGAAAGATCGGTTTGCCGTATCTTTTTTACTTGCGGGGTCATCATGGCTGGGGCAAAAATACAACGTAAACACAAAAACGCGTAAAGTAATGCACATAATATCGGGCCTGCGCCCGAATCAAATATGAATTTATATATTTTTGAAATAAAATCGCATATCAAATTCTCGTGCAGGAATTAAAAATCTCTTTAATTACGGTTACTTTCAATGCTGAAAAGACGATTGAACGCTGCATTCAGTCCGTTATCAATCAAAGCTATCCGAATGTGGAGTACATCGTTATTGATGGCAATTCAAGCGATAAAACCAGCCAGGTCATCAGCAAGTATCGCAGCCACATACAGGCTTTTATATCCGAACCGGACCGGGGGGTTTACGATGCCATGAACAAAGGCATAAAAATTGCAACGGGAGATATTATCGGAATGTTAAATTCCGATGACTTTTTTGCAGACGACGATATATTATTGAGTGTAGCGGAAGCTTTTAAGCAGCATTCCATCCGGATTCTCTACGGCGATCTCGACTACGTAAATGCGGCGGGCAAGATCATCCGCAAATGGAGATCGGGAAATTACGCCAAAAGTGCGTTTAACCGGGGATGGATGCCTCCGCACCCTACCTTTTATTGCAAAAAAGAGTTGTTTTATGAATATGGCTTTTATAGCCTCGATTATGGTACTGCGGCGGATTATGAGTTAATGTCAAGATTTATGTTCAAAAACAGCATTAGTGCATTTTACCTTCCGCGTGTAATGGTAAAAATGGAACTCGGCGGGGAGAGTAACAAAAGTTTAACTAATCGCGTAAAAGCCTCATTGAATGACCTTAGGGCGATGAAAACCAATGGCATCAGAGTTCCGTGGATCGTTATGTTCTTTAAACCGCTGAGAAAAATACCTCAATATTTTTAACGAAATGTTAGTAATGTTGAAATGTTTATAATATATTTGAAGTTAAACTGGTAAATAATTGTTAATTGCTTTGATTTTTTAAGTTATTGGCAAATATATGCCACCTAATGATTAAAACTAGATGATTGAATTTCTACGAAATTACACGATCGTGTATTATTTATTTATTATCATTATTTCGTTTCTTATTACGTTTTTCGCTATTCCGTCTATTTTACACGTAGCCCGATTTCGCCACTTGTACGATGACCTGGGGCATTTCAGAAAAACGCATGACCATGGCATCCCGAGATTAGGCGGCGTTGCAATCTTTGTCGGCTTTACCATCACTTCGTTGCTCTTCTGCATGACTGACAGGTCATTACCGATCAACTACATGCTCGCTGCCTGCATCATTTTGTTTGCAATGGGGCTGAAAGACGATCTTTCGGGCGTTAACTCAAGCACAAAATTTACCATCCAGCTGGTTGTTTGTTTCATCCTTGTAGTGGTAGGCAATATCCGGCTCACCAGCATGTACGGAGTTTTTGGCATACACGACCTTCCTTATTTTTTAAGCGCAGGAGTATCTATCCTGCTGATCCTGATGATCGTGAATGCCTTTAACCTGATCGATGGCATAGATGGCTTAGCCGGAACCACCGGGGTGATTGTAAATGGCACATTTGCAATTTTATTTATTTCTATCAATCAATATGAGTTAGCCGCAATTTCTTTGGCTATGGCGGGTGCTATAATCGGCTTTTTAAAGTATAATTTAACGCCGGCAAAGATTTTTATGGGCGATACCGGTTCTTTACTGATAGGTTTAATTTCGGCTATAATGGCTATCAAATTTATGGAAGTAAGTAAGACAGCTGCCCATTCCACATCATGGATGTACTCGGTGCCCGCTATGACATTTGCCATTTTGATCGGTCCGTTGTTTGATACTGCCCGGGTTTTCATCATTCGCATCATCAACGGGGTTTCTCCATTCAATGCCGACCGTAACCATATGCATCACCGCATGTTGAAGCTTGGCTTTAACCACCTGCAAACCACAGCTATATTAACCAGCATTAATGTTATTTCCATCCTGACCGTGATATTATTCAAAAGCTATGGCAATTCTGCCCTTATCCTTTTGATATTAGGTGTTTCCCTGCTGTTTAACTGGACAATTACGTTTTTGATCCGGTCGAAAGAGCGTTCAACCCTTGCTTTGCGCAACTTGTTTGTGTAGTCATCACAGCTGTTCGGAAGATCGAATATCGTTGTATACGGAATCCCCATCGGTACTTTTTCTTGAAAAATATTAGCTGTCCCCGTCCGCAGAAGAGCTTCGGAAAAAAACCGGGGAAAACCGGTCTCCAATTATGTTGGGGATGAAGTGGGCAGGGCATAGCAACTTTTCGCATACAGGGTAACGAAGCGACAGGGTTAAGCCGGCGAAAGAAGTTGCAGCCCAAGGTTTTTTCCGGTTTGCGGGCAAAGGCCTGCAGCGAAAAGAAGCATTTCTTCGGTCCCGATAGCTATCGGGATGATCTTTTGGTTACTTTTGGATCAAGCCAAAAGTAACAGCCTCCGCGGTCCCGATAGCTATCGGGAAGCGGGGGCGTCATTTTGCAAACGAATACACATTGTGGCGAGCACACACGAATGGTTTATGGATGGAGCAACCCTCTCTTCGTGGAGTTTTTACGATGATGTATTTCTTCCGAACACACATGGTGTAGTCATTCACTAATTCTTTTTTAAGCTGCTGGACAACGCCTTGTGGCGTGTCCAATTCAAATTGAATATTCCCGATTCTTATTTAGCTTTGCCGGATTATAAAACCATCCGATGAGAGTTGCAATAAACGGGTTTGGGCGGATAGGCCGCATTTTTTTAAGAAATATTTTGGGCCGGAATGGTATAACGGTGGTTGCCATCAACGACTTGACGGATACCAAAACACTCGCGCACCTTTTTAAATATGATTCGGTTCATCGCGGGTTTAAAGGCGACGTAACCTATGACGACGACCACCTGGTCATCAACGGCCAGGCGATAAAAGTATTTTCAGAAAAAGACCCTTCGGCGTTGCCCTGGAAGGAATATTCCATAGACCTTGTACTCGAAGCCACCGGGAAATTTATTTCTCAAAAAGGGGCGCAAATGCATCTTTTGGCAGGTGCAAGGCAAGTAATAATCAGCGCGCCATCTCCCGATAAAAATATTCCGACAATTGTTTTGGGGGTAAATGATGGGGCTATCAACCTTCGCTCGCCCATCCTGTCAAACGCCTCCTGCACTACCAACAACGTTGCGCCGATGGTGAAGATACTCGATGATAACTGGGGAATAGCCGACGGCTACATCACCACGGTACATTCAATGACGGGCGATCAAAACCTGCACGATGCCCCGCATAAGGACCTGCGGCGTGCGCGTGCGGCCTCCGGCTCTATTATACCTACCACAACGGGGGCGGCAAAGGCGATAACCAATATTTTCCCGCATTTAAGCGGCCTGCTTGGCGGGGCGGGCATCCGGGTCCCTGTTTTGAACGGCTCGCTGACCGATTTCACCTGCAGCTTAAAAAAGCCTGCCACGGTAAACGAGATCAATTTGGCCTTTAAGCTGGCGGCCGATGGCGAAATGAAACACATCCTGGAATATACTGAAGACCCCATAGTTTCCACAGATATTTTAGGCAATACGCATAGCTGCATTTTTGATGCGCAGCTAACTTCGGTTGTTGGGGGGCTGGTAAAAGTGGTTGGCTGGTACGATAATGAGATGGGGTATTCGAGCCGGCTGGCTGACCTGGTTGAAAAGATCGCTTTGTTATAGCCGGAATCCGGGGATGACTTTTTTACCGGATGTTTTTCCTGTGTCTTCGACGCAGAATTACTTCGAATAAACCAAGCTGGCAGAAGACGAAGTGGGCCGGTAGTTTTTTTGTTCGTAATAACAGTAGGAACTAAAACGGATGGTATCGGTTGTTTTGGCTGCAAATAACGCCTGCTCGCTCACAGCATCCTGCGCCGACGAATAGTTTTTTGAAAAAGTGAAGGGGCGGTGTACATTGATCTTAACCATTTTTTGGTTATTGATGACGGTATCGGTTATTGTTTTTTCAATCACATTGTTTAAATTGTCGTCCACCCAGTCAAATGTGGTATTGCCGGCTTCGGCAACGGTGGTGTAATCAAAACCCGCCAGCATCGTGTGGCTGAAATCTTCGAGCAGGTGTACAGCCGATGTTTTTTGATACCCTTCGCTGGTTAGCACCAGGTTTACATTTTCGTTAAAAACCATTGTGAGTTTTGTGCCCGCAACGCTTAATTTTACAGCCTGTGGCTTTATGATAAATCCGGCCATATGGATCGAATCGTCATGCGTTAATTTGGGTGTGGTGTCGGGCGGGGTTGTTGAAGTACCTCCTGTAATTATTTTTGTTGAATCGGCCGTAGTTGTTTTCTTGCTGTTTTGCGGCGAGACATCACTGTTTTTGCTGCATGCAGCTAAAAGGAACACCAGGGCTATGATGATATATAGTTTCATAATCGGGCAATGTAGATTTTAATTATTGTGCAAACTTTGTGCTGTTTTTACGATAATTATGAAAACAGGTTTGGTTTAGCTGTCGGATAAGTTAAAATGGTAAAGAATGAGTAATTTTTGGGTTGATTAATAATTAAATACCGGTTGTGTCTGGGGAATTTGCTGCTCAAGATGTAAAATAATAACTACTAAGTGTAAAGATGACCAGGTTTATTGAAGTTGAAGAAACGCTACCCATCAGAAGTCACGTTTTAAGGGAAGGGCGGTTAAGTCCCGAAGAGTCCCGTTTCGACACCGATAAATTGCCTGGCGCTTTCCACCTTGGATTTTATGAGGATAATGAATTGGCCTGCATTGCCTCCTTTCATCCGCAAAGTTTTGGAACCTATCCCGGTACGGGGTACCAACTGCGAGGGATGGCCACCATTGAAAAATACCGGGCCCGTGGATTTGGGAACCGGTTGCTTACTTTCGGGATTGTTTACCTCAAAGGCCAGGGCGTAAATTATTTGTGGTGCAACGCCCGTAAAAAAGCTTTGCCTTTTTACTTAAATGTCGGGTTCGAAGTTATCTCCACGGAGTTTGAACTGCCGTGGATTGGCCCGCATTTTACGCTCTATCTGAAAATAAGCTGATAAATGCTTGTCGCCGGGCGGCATTTTAATTTTGAGGTTCGGAATTCAGAAATATTTGCTGAATTTGGCATCCGCAAATCCAACAGGAATAATCACTATGAAAACAATTGATCAGATCAGCTTTGCCGGGAAGAAAGCTTTGGTAAGGGTTGATTTTAACGTCCCGCTCGATAAGGACTATAACATCACCGATGATAATCGCATGACGGCAGCGTTGCCGACTATTAATAAAATCTTAAAGGACGGCGGGGCAGTTATCCTGATGTCGCACCTGGGGCGTCCGAAGGGCGGGCCGGAGGATAAGTTTTCTTTAAAACATTTGGTACCGCACCTGTCGGATCTGCTTGGCCAGCAAGTGGAATTCGCCGACGACTGTATCGGCCCGGAAGCGGTTGAAAAGGCCGGGGCTCTACAAAGCGGCGAAGTGCTTTTGCTGGAGAATCTCCGTTTTTATAAAGAAGAAGAAAAAGGGGATGTTGGTTTTGCCGAGAAACTATCCAAACTTGGCGACATCTATGTGAATGACGCATTCGGCACTGCGCACCGGGCGCATGCATCAACGGCCGTCATCGCGCAATTTTTCCCTAACGCGAAATATTTTGGCTACCTGATGGCTGCTGAACTGGCGAATGCCGAAAAGGTTTTGAATGGCGCTGTGCGGCCATTTACTGCTATAATGGGTGGCGCAAAGGTATCCGATAAGATAGAACTGATCGAGCGCTTGCTCGATAAGGTTGACAGCCTGATCATAGGCGGCGGGATGGCTTACACCTTTGCAAAGGCGCAGGGAGGCAAAATCGGCAAATCGCTGGTTGAGGAAGATAAGCTTGGCCTGGCATTGGAACTGATCGATAAGGCGAAAAGCAAAGGGGTAAACCTACTGCTGCCCACAGATTCCATTGTTGCCGACAATTTTTCCAATGATGCGAACACCGGCATCGCACAAAATAATGCTATCGAAGACGGATGGATGGGCCTTGATATCGGCCCTGATTCCATTGCCGAGTTCAGCAAAGTGGTTGAGGGTTCAAAAACCATTTTATGGAACGGACCGATGGGCGTTTTCGAAATGGAGAAGTTCGAAAAAGGCACCAAAGCGATCGCTGATGCTGTGGTGAAAGCAACCGAAAATGGGGCATTCAGCCTGATTGGCGGCGGCGACTCGGCGGCGGCGGTTGCCAAATTTAACCTTACTGACGACGTGAGCTATGTATCAACCGGTGGTGGCGCCCTGCTGGAATATATGGAAGGAAAAGAACTGCCGGGGGTGAAGGCCATTAACGATTGATCAGCTTTTTTTTCACAATTTAAAGCCAGCCCGCGTGCAGGCTCAAGCTAAATCAATTGTAACGAATTCACGACGACAATCTGGCCGGTTGTCGTTTTTGTTTTATTTGTTATTTTTAGAAACTTTTTAATTTTTTTTATGAAGAAACTCAACTTTTTAGTTTTTGGTTTTATCCTTTGTGCTTTTACTTCTTTCGCACAGCCGGGACAGGGAAATGGCTCAGATGCCGCTTATGTGAAGGCAAACTATACCAAATACGAATACCAGGTACCGATGCGCGATGGGGCGAAGCTTTTTACTTCGGTTTATGTGCCAAAGGATACCTCCAAAAAATACCCCATTATGATGGACCGCACACCTTATAGCGTGGCGCCATATGGCCTGGATAAGTACAAACCAAGCCTGGGGCCTTCGCAATTATTTCTGCAAGATGGCTATATTTTTGTTTACCAGGATGTGCGCGGCCGCTGGATGAGCGAAGGGATTTTCCGGGAGATGACGCCGGAACTGGAAGATCACAAAACCAGCAAAGACGTAGATGAGGGGACCGACACCTACGATACCATCGACTGGCTGATCAAAAACCTGCCGAACAATACCGGAAAAGTGGGTGTATGGGGGATCTCTTATCCGGGCTTTTTTACCACTACTTCGTTGCTGAGCCGTCACCCGGCATTGGTTGCCGCATCACCGCAGGCGCCCATGTCAGACCTTTACCGCGATGATGCCTTTCATAACGGCGCTTTTATGCTGGTGGCCAACTTTGGCTTTTACCCGTTCTTTACCAACCGGCAGGACGGCAAACCTACCCAGGCCCGGGGTGGCTCGTTTAATTACGGAACAGAAGACGGCTATGAATTTTACCTTAAATTAGGCTCGGTCAAACATAGTAACGATAAGCAATGGTATGCGGATACCGTCCGCCTTTGGAATGAGATGCTGGACCACCCCAACTACGACCAGCACTGGCGCGACCGCAATGTTTTGCCGCACCTGCACGATATAAAAACGGCGACGCTGGTTACCGGCGGCTGGTATGATGCCGAGGATTTGTATGGCGCAATCAATACTTACAAAACCCTAATTAAAGATAATCCGTCAACCCCCATATATTTTACGATGGGACCATGGGTACATGGCGGCTGGGCACGCGGGCCGGGCGACCACCTCGGTGACATAGATTTCGGCGCCGCGACGGGGGCTTACTACCGCGAAAAGATAGAATTTGCGTTTTTCAGTCATTATTTAAAGGGTACGGGCGACGATATTCCCAAGGTGTCGACCTTCGAGACGGGGACGAACCAATGGAAAACCTATAACACCTGGCCGCCAAAAGATGCGGAAGAGAAAAAGCTGTATTTTTTACCCGGCGGAAAATTATCATTCGAGGCACCAAAAGCCGAAGCATCTTCTGACGAATTTACGTCGGATCCAAATAAGCCGGTACCTTTCATCGCTTCTACGGATATGGATATGAAGCGGGAATACATGACTGCTGACCAACGCTTCGCGGAAAGCCGGCCTGATGTGCTTACCTACCAAACCGATGTGCTGGACCATGATATTACGCTGGCAGGTAACATTTGGGCAAACCTGAAAGTATCAACCACCGGCACCGACGCTGATTGGGTGGTTAAGGTGATAGATGTTTACCCGGACACGGCCAAAAACAGCAAATTTACCGGGCAAGGTGTGTACATGTCGCATTATGAACAGATGGTGCGCAGCGAGTCAATGCGCGGCAAATTCCGCACGGGATTTGATAAGCCCGAGCCTTTTGTACCGGGAAAGGTAAGCCCGGTGAATTTTGAACTACAGGATGTGCTGCATACCTTTAAAAAAGGTCATCGCATTATGGTGCAGGTACAGAGCAGCTGGTTCCCGCTAATCGATCGCAATCCCCAGGTGTTTGAGGACATCATGAAGGCAAACGACGGTGATTTCCGTAAAGCGGTTAACAAGGTTTATACTTCGAAAGAAAATCCGAGCTTTTTGAAGGTAAGGGTGATGCCGTAGGGGACAGTTGGCAGTTAGAAGCGGGCGGTTGGCAGTTTTTTGGCCAATTGCTAAATAAAACTGCAAACTGCCCTCACTTCACTACCGGGAACGCCGCTATCCGTACCTTCGTAAACCCATAAGGTATCAACGTAAAATGCGCAAGCGTGTCACTTACCGCGCCCATATATAACCCATCCCGGTCGGTAACAGGCTGGTTCGCTACACCGTCACTCAATTTCCAACTCGGGATTTGCCGGCCTTCGGCGGTGATTTCAATCGGGGCATGGGCTTCGTTCCATATAAACCCGCCGCCGACCGGTTTTTCCCTTACCTGCAGGTTTTTTGACGGCCCGGCCATAAAAGTCTCCGAAAGGCCGTAATTCCAGTTTTCAGTTGGGTAGACGCTGTAATAATCCCCTTCCTGTTCGTCGTTTCCTTTTTCCCATCTTTCACCGAGCTTCAGCGCATAAACCAACGGCCCGCGCTCAACCGCGCGGGAATTACGGCCCCAACCGGATGTGGTGACCTGCATAGGAAGCTTTAGCATCATTTGGTCGCCGTTGGTCCAAAGCCTGTTAATGGTCACTAATTCACCCCCTTTGCCTGAACGGAATGCTTTGCCATTAATCGTGATTGCAGCGTCCTTGCACCACGAAGGGATGCGGAGTTGCCACCCAAACTGCACACTGCTTTTTGTCGACACTGCAAAGTGGATCGCGTCATTGAAGGGATAATCGGTCGATTCTTTAATGGTCACAACGGTATTGGTTCTGCCGACCCCAGTTTCCAGTGTATTTGGCCCATATACCAATGACGCCAGCCCGTTATCCCGCATTTTGTACCAAAGATGCGTGGCAAATTTGGTCCAACCCTGGTGCATATTCGCCAGGCAGCAGGTATACCCGCTGCGCATACCCAGCACATTGTTCATCTGCCGCCCAAACGGCAGCGAAAAATCAAAAACGCCCCGCGCGATCTCCGGCTGGTTTACCACCTGGAAATATTGCTTGTTGTTGTAGTCGTCGGTGGTTTGCGCCGGCAGGGCATTAAAGGTGATCCGCTCCAAAGCGTCCATGTAACGGGTATCGCCTGTAATGGCTATGTCCTGTTCCAGGGAAAACATGGTTTCGACGATAGCGCATAGTTCGGTGCCTTGCGTGGGCAGGTTCCCATGCAGGTCCTCATCCGCCGAAAATGCCCCGTTGGGTAAACCGTCCAGCGTCATAATGTCGCTATACCCGGTTTTTAAAGCCCGCAGGTACGCCCTCTCGCCCGTCCGCTGGTAGTCCAGCGCCGGGACCTTCAATGCCATGGCAACGTTTACACCATGGCGGTGCATCCAGTCCGCGTCGTCCTGGTGGGCTGCGCCATTTATAGCCCAGTCGCGGCCGGCAAACCATTGGCTCCAGTGGTAACTTTGCGCCGCTAACTCATTTGCCAAAAGCAAAAGCGTTTTGTCGCCCGTCTTTTGGTAAAGCCATTGCGCTACCAATATATTTTCGCTGCCGCGTGATTCGGCCCAGTCGCTCCATTGGTTGATGGGGCAAATTTTGAGCGCCCTTAGTTCGTAATGAAAATAAGAAGTCATAAAGCGGATAACCCGCGGGTCGTTCTTAGCCGTATAATATTGCTGCAGCACTTTCAGCATCACCATTTTTGGCCACCAGTCTTCTCCCTTGCGGCAGCGCGCAAGGTCAGTCACCGCCCCGCTGTCCCGCTCGGCTTTGGTAATGGGTCCAAAATAGCCCGATGGACGCTGATGGCCCAACGCCCAGTTGATATAGGTTAAAACTTTTGCTTTGAGTGTTACATCGTTGAGGAGGTAAGCAAGGGGTACAGCTCCATCCAGCCAGTAAGGCGTTTCTTCCCATCCGTCGCCTTTACCACCCAGCCAGCCATTGTCATTTTTCAATTTCCGGTAAACTTCGTCCAGGTGGCCGGTACTTCCTTTTAGCATCGTTTCCAGCTGGTCCCGCAGCCACCCGTCCGGGCGTATCGCTCCCAGCGGCAGTTCGTCATATAAAGGCTTTACAAAATGTGCTGCTTTCTTCTTCGCCGAACGGTCCCCAGCCCTGAATGAAGACAAAGTGGACAGTACCAGCACCGAAAACACTAACTTTTTAAGCATACGGAATAAAATTGGCCCTTAAAGCTAACTATATAAATCAACATTTGTCGGCGTATCCCAGGTAAAATGCCTGGAAACATAATTTCATCCTCAAGCGCCAAACTAAAACAAATAACGCCTTCATTCATTTGTATAATGGCCATTTTACCGGCCATTCCCATATGGCCGATAAACCCTACCCTTTCTATATCAAAGCAACCGTTATTCTTATCGGGCTATTTTACCTTGTCAGCATATTAAGCGCCCTCAGCGGCATTCTTGTTCCCTTTGCTTTTGCCGTACTGTTTTCCATCCTGCTCAACCCATTATACAATCGCCTGCTGCGCTTTAAGCTGCCGCGACCGATAGCTGTGCTGCTGACCGTGCTGTTGGGTGTAGCCTTTACAACACTTGTGGTGTACCTCCTAAGCAGCCAGGTAGCACAGTTTGGGCAGTCGTTTCCTGTATTAAAGGTCAGGTTCGGGCAAATGACCGACAGCCTGGAGCATTGGATCAGGGGCCAGTTTGGCATATCTATTCAAAAGCAGCTCTTATTTATCAAAAACGCAGTCGACAGCAGCCAGGCGGCCATCGGCAGTGTATTGGGCACGCTGCTTGGCACCGTCAGCCTGTTGCTCATCATCCCGATTTATGTGTTTATGCTGTTGCTCTACAAAAACCTCATCATTAATTTTGTGTACGAAGTATTTTCCGAGGAGCACTCCAAAAATGTCGGCGCCATACTTGCGCAAACCAAATCCGCCATCCAAAGCTATATTGTCGGTCTGCTTATCGAAATGATCATTGTTTCCAGTCTCAATTCGCTGGCATTATTTATAATCGGGGTTAAATATGCACTGCTGTTGGGCGTAATTGGCGGGATCATCAATGTCCTCCCCTACATCGGCGGCTTTGTCGCCATTTTGTTGCCCGTGCTGATCGCTATGATTACACAGGGGGGATACTCGGCCCCGCTGGAAGTGATCGGATCGTACCTGCTGATCCAGTTCGTGGACAGTAATATAATTTTTCCCCGTTTCGTTTCCATTAAAGTGCAGATCAACGCATTGATATCACTGATCGCTGTCTTCCTGGGCAACGCCATGTGGGGTATTTACGGTATGTTTTTGATGCTGCCGATGGTAGCCGTCCTCAAAATTATTTTCGATCGTGTGGAGGAATTGAAACCCTGGGGAAAATTGCTTGGCGACGAGGTACCCGTTGTTCACATGGGGCAAGTATGGGGCAGGCGCGGGAGGAAAAAAAAGATGGAACCGGCAGCGGCGCCGTTTAAAGGGGCGATTGAGTAAGAATCAATTTTCAAATCGCCGGAACTTGCCGCTATTTGTCGCCAACGTCCCAGCCGGGAACCATGTTATTTTCCAGCTCTCGTCTTTATTTCCAGGCACAAACTGCAAACTTCTATCTGCAAACTGCTCCCCAAAGTTTTGGGGACCAACTGCTACTTCTTATATCCCACCACATTCATAAAAATAATGCTCCTATGCGGTATACCCAGGGTTTTGGCCGGCGTGGCAGCCACGTAGAGTTTTATATAACTATCGGTAATTCCTTTCATCGCAGCGATAACGTTTCTGGCAATCTCCTGGCTCATGCTTAAGTCTTCGAGCGATTTTCGGAACGTAATATTTCCTTTTTCGTCCACAAAAGCAGTGTACTCATAGCCAAAATCCTGGTAGGCATGGTGTATGGTGATATCGTACGCCGGCGATAGGTAGGCATCATAGCTTTTGCCGCCTAACACCGGGTCGTCAACGGGCTTTTTCTTAACGGTGACCAGCGGGCTGCGTGATTCCAGCGCCGGCGGGTCGGTCCCGGCAAAAGCGCTGTCGGGAATATGGTTGGCGAAAACCGCTTTTTTTCGGATATAGTCAGTGTCGCGCCGGCCCGGCTTCCAAAGCTTAGCGGTATCTGAATGGAGCACGTCTTTTATATAGCTATTGGTGTAAAAGGTCATAAACACGTGCACCTTCTCGGTCACTATTGTATCGTCGTGCACGTGCAGCACCATAAACTGCATGCTGTCTTTTTTGATATATTTGAGCTTGAGCCAGGCCCAGGCCACATTAAAGATCGAGTCGTGATCAAACATCACCGGCGCGTTGAGGAACTTGTTTAATTTCGGGCTGAAAATATTAACCGAATCAACCGATGGGAAGGAGATGCGCCACTCGGGCACCAGTTGGTAACCAACGGGGCTAAAAGACATCCCATTGTCGAAAACGCGCTTTACCTCGGTAAAATGGATGCCCCGGACCAGCTTAAGCAGGTTTTTGGTATGTTCAGCCTCAATTCTTTTTTTAGCTGCGGCGGCCTCTTCCTTTGCCTTCTCCTGAGCAACTTTACGGTAGCCCCGATTGCACTTGCCATCAAAAAAAAGAAGAAATAGAAAAACAATGAAAAGGCTTTTTTTTATGGCTTTGACGGCAGACGTTTTGATCATTATTTTTACCGGAGCTTGTCTCTCCTGCGAAAATAGAAAAATACTTGCTTGTACAACTTCGACCGTGCGTTTATTGTTACATAAAATTCGATAAAACTAAGTCAGCGCCTGTTCAAGATCGGCAACCAGGTATGCAGATTCCTCCAGGCCCACATACATGCGGATGAGTTGGTGGCGTGCGTTGCCGGTATCATAATCAGCCAGGGGTACTCCCGCAATGGATGGGATGATCAAACTCTCATGCCCGCCCCAGGATACCGCCATCAGGATATGCTGCAGTTTATTGCAAAATGCCTCGATTTTTTCCACCGAGGGTTCTTTCAGCGTAAAGCTGAACATCCCCCCGCAGCCCAGCATCTGTTTTTTTGCCAGCGCTGCCTGTTTAAAGTCAGGGCGGAAGGGCCATATCACTTTATCTACTTTCGGGTGTTTTGCCAGCCACTCCGTCAAGGTTTTCGCCGTTTCAAAGCTTCGCTGCATGCGTAAAGGCAAGGTGCGCAGGCCGCGGATCAGCAGCCAGGCCGAGTGGGGCGACAACGCCGGGCCTATATTCATAAATTCATCGTCGAATATCCGCTTGATCAATTCCCTGCTGCCGGTTAATACACCCGCCACCACGTCCGAGTGGCCGCCAATATATTTGGTGGCTGATTGCGCCACCAGGTCGATCCCAAGCTTGATCGGCTGCTGGAAAAGGGGCCCGCAATAGCTGTTATCGATCATGGTCAGGATATTATTTTCCCTGGCAATTTCGGCAATGGCTTGCAGGTCCTGCAACTCGTAGCTAAAAGTATTGGGGCTTTCGAGGTAGATCAGCCGGGTTTCCGGCCGGATGGCATTTTTAATATTATTCGTATCTGCACCATCCACAAATGTGGTTTCGATACCGAATTTGGGCAGCAAATTCTTAAACAGCTTGACCGTCCAGCTATAAGGGTTCTCCACCGAAATAATGTGATCACCTTGTTTCAACAGGGTGAGTATCGGCACACTTATCGCGGCTACTCCGCTGCTAAACACCAGGGCTTCTTCCGCGCCATCAAGGGCGGCCAGCTTTTTCCGTAAAATATTCAACGTAGGATTGTTGCCCCGCGAATAAAGCGCAGCATCGAACTCCTCGCTCAAAGCTTGTCGGAATCCGGCTACCGTTTTAAATGTAAAATTGCTGGTTTGAATGATGGGAGGCGACACAGCGTTGAAGTAATTCTCCCTTTCTTCGCCCAATTCGTTTAGTATATATGACAGATCCATTTTCTAAAGTATATTAACGGCAGCGGGCCATAAGCGCTACTCTTTTTCTTCACGGACAAGTTCTTTCCGGTCGGCCTTTTCCTTCGCACGCGGGTACCACATACACAAATAGTATATGCCCAGGCCCAGCAAGTAAGCGGAAAGGCAAATGCATCCCGCCAGTAAATTTTGGGTGAAAAAGTTGTATAAAATATTGGCTGTGACAAACCAATAGGAGATAATGAAGACCAGTGGCACAACCGGAAACCATTTGATCATAAATATGCCGGTGCTATCCAGTTCCCGCGTCTTCTTCCGCAGTAAAAATATGGAAAGGGCAGCCATTGACAATCCTACCGTGTCAAACAGCATTACGTAATTAAGCATCTTGCTAAAGCTGGCCACAAAAAAGAGAACGACCAGTATCGATCCAACAAAAAAGCTCATGCCAAATTCCTGCACCTGCGTTTTAGGGTTTACCTTTTTAAAAACGGCTGGTAAAACGCCGTCTTCGGCCATGGCGTAATATACCCGCGGATTAGCGAGCACATTTACGTTGACGTACGCCAGTACCGACAGAAAAATAAGTATCGACGTGATCTTATAGCCGGTGGCGCCGAATAACACGCCCACCATTTTCGCCGCCAGCGCGGGTCGTTGCTGCAGGCCGCCCAGCCCCAAAACGTGGAAATAGGCGTAGTTTATAGAAAGGTACAGCACGATAACCACCAGCATGCCTGTATAAATGCCTCGCGGGATATTGAATTTGGCATTGATAATGTCGCCCCCGAAATTGATGGTCTGCTGATAACCGCCGTAGGTGAAGAATACTGCGACCAGGCTGAGACCAAATGCGGTAACCAGGTTGGACGGGCGGCTGATCGACGCCATGGCAGCGGGAGGTGCGTCGCTTTTAAAGACCGCAAAGCATATCAGGACGATTAGCCCGATCTTAAAGATCATGAGCACATTCTGCACGCGGGCGCTCATTTTTATGCCGAGGAAATTGATAACATAAAGTATGGCCACGGAGGTAATGGTAATGATCTTTGTGCCCAGATCACCCTGCATGTTTGCCGGCAACAGGAAGGGTTTAATATAGTCGGCCCCTTTAATGGCAACCGCCGCTACCGATGCCGCATTGCTGATGACCAGCACCCAGTTCACCATAAACGCCACAGCGGGGTGATAGCAGTAAGAAAATATTTTATAAAAGCCGCCGGTGACCGGGTAGCGGGCGCCGATCTCGGCAAAAGTGAGCGCGCCGCACAGGCTTACCATGCCGCCGAATATCCAGGCGCCGAAAAATATCCAACTGTTACCGGCGCTTAGCGCAACATCACCCGGCGTTGCGAATATGCCCAGGCCTATGACCAAACCGATCACTATCATGGTCAGGTCGAACCGGTTAAGTTTCGGCTTAATGCTCATTAATATTTCCTAATGGTTATTTTATCAATTAATATTTTAAATTTGCAAAGGGTCACCCTAAGCCGGTTATTGATTATTCGAATTGTTCGCGCGATGATGTTTGATATTTGGAAGCAATTTAAGCAAATATTGTTTACGGCAGCAGGTATGCTTGTAATTGCGCCTACATTGGCGCAGGTAAAAAAAGCGCCGCCCGCCACGCCTGTCCATCATCCATCCAGTACGCAGCTTAAGGAATTTTTTGTACTGGCCGCACAGGCCAATGTCACCTTCGTATATCCAAAAGGCTTCAGGGAAATCCCGGCGCCTGATGATGAAGACTTCTCCTACGATTATGCCCTCGAGTTGCCCGGCAAGAATTTCGAAATGTGGTTCCAGGTAAAATCTGAAAAGGAAGACTGGTTCAATTACATACGCACGCAAAATAGCCGTACCTCGCAAATGGCCAATCCCGATTCGGTCTACAATACTTTGGGTAAAGCCCTGGCCACGGCTTTCACCGGTGATCAGCAATATTTTCAAACCGTTATCCCGCCCGATGTCCTTGCCCGCTATAATGCGGATGCCGGCAAGTCGTACCTGTTAACCTTGCTTGACCTGGACCAAACAAAGCATTATAAATACGCCCTGCTCATCACCCTTCAAAAATACCATACCGGCACCATCGTGGCCGTATGCTTTACCAACGAAAAAGGCCCCGAGTTTTTTAAAAACATTAAGAAGGCCAGCAATTGCCTCAAGTTTAAACCCTGATCCATTTTGTGGATAAGTTAGCAGATGGCTGTAATAACTTGCGCCCGTAAACATTATTTTTGCTTGTTAAAGGCGTCATTGGCCAATTAGTTTATTGTGATGTTTGATAGAATAAAGTTGAGCTCCACAGCGTATACTGCTTGCATTGAACAGGGGCTATATCCACACCCAATGAGCTAATCAACCAATGAACTAATGAACTAATAAACTAAAAAATGGCACTACCCGCAGATTATAGTGACGACAGTATCCGCTCCCTCGATTGGAAAGAGCATATCCGCCTGCGCCCGGGCATGTATATCGGCAAGCTGGGCGATGGTTCTGCTTACGATGATGGCATTTATGTGCTATTGAAAGAGATCATCGACAATTCGATCGATGAGTTTGTCATGGGCGCCGGGAAAACCATCGAGGTAAGCATGAGCGACCATAAGGTTTCCGTACGGGATTACGGCCGGGGTATTCCGCTGGGTAAGGTGATTGATTGCGTATCAAAGATCAATACAGGCGGCAAGTACGATAGCAAGGCCTTTCAAAAGTCTGTCGGCTTAAATGGCGTTGGCACCAAGGCAGTGAATGCGCTTTCAGCATCCTTTACAGTTCAATCCTATCGCGATGGCCGGACCAAAATTGCAGAATTTGAAAAAGGCGAGCTGATCCGCGACGAACCCGAAAAGGAGAGCTCCCAGCGGAACGGCACTGCCATAAACTTCCTCCCCGACGAAACGATTTTCCGGCACTACCGCTTTATCCCGGAGTTTGTAGAGAGCATGATCTGGAATTATGTGTTTCTTAATTCGGGCCTTACGCTGAATTTTAACGGACAGAAATATTTTTCAGAACGCGGCCTGCACGACCTGCTTTCGCGCAATACGGATGCCGACAGCATGCGCTACCCCATCATCCACCTGAAAGGCGAGGATATTGAGATTGCCATTACGCACGGCCAGCAATACGGCGAAGAGTACTATTCTTTTGTAAACGGCCAGCACACTACGCAGGGCGGCACACACCAGGCGGCTTTTCGCGAGGCCGTGGTGAAAACCATCAAGGATTTTTATAAAAAAGATTTCGACGCATCCGACGTGCGGGCATCCATCGTGAGCGCCATCGCCATAAAAGTACAGGAGCCAGTGTTTGAGTCGCAAACCAAAACCAAGCTGGGCTCCCAGAATATCGGGCCCGAAGGGCCGTCGGTACGCGGTTTTATAAACGACTTTCTGAAAAAAGAGCTTGACAATTACCTCCATAAAAATCCATCCACGGCCGATGCATTGCTCAAACGCATCATGCAGTCGGAACGCGAGCGGAAGGACATTGCCGGTATCAAAAAACTGGCAAACGAACGCGCAAAAAAAGCCTCCTTGCATAACCGCAAGCTTCGCGATTGCAAGGTGCATTTCGACGAAAATCACGAACGACGTCAGGAAACAACGTTGTTCATCACGGAAGGTGATTCGGCGAGCGGTTCGATTACGAAATCTCGTGACGTAATGAGCCAGGCCGTTTTCAGCCTCAAAGGAAAGCCGCTGAACTGCTATGGCCTGACCAAAAAAGTAGTGTACGAAAACGAAGAATTCAACCTGCTGCAGCATGCTTTGAATATCGAAGATGGCCTCGATGACCTTCGTTATAACAACATCGTTATCGCTACCGATGCCGATGTTGACGGTATGCACATCCGCCTCCTGTTAATGACCTTTTTCCTCCAGTTCTTCCCGGATTTGGTGAAGGCCGGCCACGTGTCGATCCTGCAAACACCGCTTTTCCGTGTCCGCAATAAAAAAGAAACCGTTTATTGCTATAGCGACGAAGAACGCCGCGATGCCATTGCCCGCTTGGGCGTAAAACCCGAGATCACCCGTTTCAAAGGCCTTGGCGAAATCTCACCGGACGAATTCGGCCTCTTTATCGGCAAGGACATGCGGCTCGATCCCGTCATCCTAAAGGATGCCAACATCAAAGGGTTGCTGGAATACTATATGGGTAAGAACACTCCGACAAGGCAATTGCACATCGTGGCCAACTTGAGAGTGGAAAAGGATGACGAAAGTGTAAACCCGGTGATCGCAGAAGAAGTGGTGGAGTTGGGGGTGGTGGCGTAATGCTTTATAAATAATGGGTTAGGCCGAATGCTTATAATCGTACGGTTTTAAATCAAGTTTCTTTGTTTTTTCAGCCGCTATGTGCAAGTTGAATTTTGTTTGCAGGTTAGCCCAAATATCGGCAGTTCCGCCGAACACCTTCGCGATCCTGAACGACATTTCAGGCGTAATGTCCGACCTTTCATGAATGATCTTATTCAGGCTCTGCCGCGAAATACCCAGCATTTTGGCAGCCCCGCTTACCGTCAATTCATTTGCACGAATAACATTTTCACGCAAAATTTCTCCCGGATGTAAGTATCGCATTTCTCTTTTCATGGCATTACTAAAGTACGAAATCATGTGCTGCTTTTCTCTTGCCAATCCTGCGCGCCCATTTTCACAAAAAACGCTTATATTGTCTCCCCCTAATTTATCAGGGGCGCACAATGATCAACCATCAAATAAAAATAGACTTTAAAGAATACCCTTCTGTTTTGGAATTATCGGAACCATTCCAATCCCTCTGCAACGAAGCCATAAAAGCGCTAAGCGGCTCCCATTCACCCTATTCCAAATTCAGGGTGGGCGCGGCATTGCTGCTGCAAAGCGGGAAAATACTGCATGGCAGCAACCAGGAAAACGTGGCTTATCCCTCCGGTCTTTGCGCCGAGCGCGTCGCATTGTTCAATTGGGGCGCAAATCATTCCGGCGATCCAATCGTCGCCATGGCTGTAACGGCGCAAACCGACGAGTTTGAGATCATGCAACCGGTAGCCTCCTGCGGCGCCTGCCTGCAGGTTATGGCCGAATGTGAAAAAATGCAGGAAAAGCCCTTCGAAATCATTTTGTTTTTGAGCGACGGCCCGGTTTGGGTGATGCCCGGAGTCGACAGCTTTTTGCCGTTTTTATTTTTTGAGAAAAGACTGGGCGGCGAAAGTTAAATTGCGTTTGGTTTAAAAATAAAAAACACAATCAAAACTTCTTGCTGTTGAACTTATTAAGGACAATGTGTATGAAAAAACTGCTGCTGCTCGCGTTCGGCCTGTTCATAGGCCTGAATGCCTTCTCCCAAACAGGCTTCCCTTTTGATAATGAAATCCACGCTTTTAAACACCAGGACAGCATCAGCTTTCCGCCAAAGGACGGCATCCTGTTCATAGGCAGCTCGTCCATCCGGGTTTGGAGCGATTTGGAGCAGCGGTTTCCGGGCAAGCCAATTATCAAACGCGGCGTAGGAGGCTCAGAACTCTCGCAATTGGTTGATTACTACACGCCCTATATTTTATTCCCCTATCATCCCCGTAAGATATTTATTTACGATGGGGAAAATGACATAGCCGCAGGAAAAAGCGGGGCTTTTGTTTTTGAAGAATTTGAAAAACTCTATGACATGATAAAAACGCAACTGCCCCACGCAACCATATATTTTATGTCGATAAAAATGAGCCCCAGCCGCGAAAAATACTTCAGCCAGGTAGCAATAGCCAACAACCTGATAGAAAAATATTTAGCGGACAAGCCTCACACCGCTTTCATCGATGTCAATACGGCCCTGTTGAAGCCAACCACTTCCATGCCCGATTCATCGCTATTCAGGGCCGATTACCTTCACCTGAACAGCAAAGGCTATGACAAGTGGCAGCAGGTACTAACGCCCTATGTAAATTAAAAAAGGGGCTAACGAAATATTCGCTAACCCCCAACCGCTTTTAAAGGCGGTACCTACCTGGTAATTTCTTAACTAAAGGAACTTTCCACTTTGGTGATCATCCAGCCACCGTAGTCATCCAGCGTCAACATATCGGTGCGGGTGTAAGTGGCATAGTGAAAATCTACACGGATCTTGGTATGCCTGTCGCCATCTTCAACAATGGTGGTAGTGGCTGTAACGGCGGGGTCGGCGGGATTGGTTTTCAGGTAATCCATCAAATCATCCTTATGAAGCGTCATTACATTTTCCCCTCTTTGAACATCGTAATGAAGGCTGTCATCCAGCACATTATCAAGGCCTTTCATATCCCCGTGTGAAATAGCATCGATATAAATGTTTACTACGTCTTCTTTGGTCAGTTTCGTAGCAGCCGGTTTAACAGCCGCATTTGCGGCGGTTGCACACACCAGCAGCAACACAAGTCCGCCGAGCATTGATTTTAACGTTTTCATGGTCTTTTCTGATTTTTATTATTAAACACTAATTGTTATGAATACCTAATGCAGAACAAAAAGCCCTCCAATAATTTCTCCGTAAGAAAGGTTTTACAATGTAATAAGTTTGTGAAGTCGGGAAGTCCGAAAGAAGCTGCCGCCGATGGTTAGGTTAGTACCTTAGTGTTACAGAAGCAAAAAAATAAAAGGGCACAAATGGATTGTTTTCAATTCACTTATGCCCTTTTAGTCCGGAATTCAGGAAAACACGCTGTACACGCTGGTAATTTTCCAGCCGCTGCCGGTGTTGGCGATGGTGAGGTAGTTGCTGCGGGTAAAGCCGTCGTATTGCATATCGACCTTTACAATGGCAACCTGGTTATTGCTTTCCACCACCGACGTATTGGTAACGCAAATTTGTTCGGTGTTTTTGCTGGTTTTCAAATAATCCAGCATTTGCTGCTTATCAAAGCTAAGCACCTGTTTACCGCGCACCATATTAAACGCAACGGACTTATCCAGTACATCGTTCAGACCGTTGAGACGGCCGCGCGTCATGGCGTCTACATAAGTATTAATGGCGTAATTTTTTGTGAGTTTTCCGTCGGGGTTTGTGTTTGCCTTTGCAACGCCGCAAAAGGCCAGCAAGGCCAAGCCGAGCATAATTGATCTTAAAGTTTTCATAATGGTACAATTTATTTGTTGTTAGATTTACACGGATAAGACAGCAGGGCGAAAGCTTTAGTTACAGGAAAAAGGCGTATTTGGCTATATTTAACAGATATTTAACAATGCGGGGATGTGAGATGTAAGATATGAGATATGGGATTGCGGATGAGCAGATGTGGGGATATGGGATTTTCGGAACGTAATATTTGTTTTCTTCTATAAAAATTGAGTTATCCCCCGGCTGGCGGATGTCAGTCGCAGCGTCTTTCGGACTTTCGGTCCCGATAGCTATCGGGATTCGGACTAATTTACAATATGATAACGTTTGAGACCATAATGCTGCAGTTCGGGGACCAGGGCGAGAAGACCGGCTGGACCTATATCGAAATACCTGCTGATCTTGCACAACAGTTGAAACCAGGAAACAAAACATCGTTCAGGGTACGCGGCATGCTGGATAGCTATCCGGTAAGCGGCCTGGCTTTGATGCCCATGGGCGAGGGCAATTTTATCATGGCGCTAAAGGCGGAACTGCGCAAAAAGATCCATAAAAATGCTGGCGCTATGCTGCGGATCAGTATCGAGGAAGACATCGAATACAAAGTGGAAATACCTGCCGAACTACAGGAATTTTTCGATTTTGAGCCCGAAGCGGCCGAGTTTTTTTTTAGTTTACCCAAATCGCACCGCGAGTATTTCATCAAATGGATAGATGGCGCCAAAACTCCCGAAACACGAGCCAAACGCATCATTAACACTGCGAACGCCGCGCTCTGCAAATGGAAGTACAACCAAATGCTGCGGGCGATGAAGGGATGATGTGCGGATGCTCCGTCGCTAAAGCTGCGGCGCACGAAGTGTGCAGATATGCAGATGTGCAAATAGGAGGATGAGCCGATGTTTAGATGTTGTGATGGAGGGGGTGAGTGATTTGAAAAAAGTGCGTCCTAAAGGTCATAGAAGACCTATCAAATAATTCGCCACGGAGCAATACCTAACAAACTTCTTCACTAAAAAATCTACATTTAAGGATGGAAAAAAGTAAACCGGACCGGCGGGATTTTATCAGGCTCTCGGGTCTCGCATTAGGGGGTCTGTCGCTGGCGCCCGTGGCAGCCGCAGCCGGCCTGCCAAAAGGACAGGCTATAGATAAAAAGCTAACCATTGTTTGCCTTGGCGCGCATCCCGGCGACCCGGAATTTGGCTGCGGCGGTACCATGGCCCGATACAGTGATGCCGGACACAAAGTTATATTTTTATACATCACCCGCGGTGAGGCAAGCGACCCGAAAAAGACCTACGCGGAAATGGCGGCCGCGCGCACAAAGGAAGCCGAAAACGCCTGTAATATTTTAAATACGACGCCCGCATTCTTCGGGCAGGTGGACGGAAATACGGTCCTGGATAAAGAACAAAATGCTAAGATCATTGCGCAGCTAACTTCATTAAGCCCTGACATTGTGTTTACCCAATGGCCCGTTGATGGTCATCCCGATCACCAGGTAACGGGCATGTTGGGTTTAACTGCATGGATCCGCTCAAACCGCCACTTTCACCTGTACTTTTATGAAGTCAACACAGGCGTGGAAACAATGGCTTTTGTGCCGACTGATTATGTTGACATTACCGCATACCGCGATAAGAAAAAGGCCGCCATGTTCAGCCACCAAACACAGGACCCGGTAAATACCTATAACGACTATTTTAAACCGCTGGAGGAATTCCGCGGACTGGAGGCAGGCGTAAAGGCGGCTGAAGCCTTTATTTATTTTAAGCCGGGGGATGAAAATGGGAAAATCACTGGTTTATAACGAAAAAATTCAGGCATCCTTTTTGCATTTTAAAACCAAAATCTGCCTGCATGGATCAGCTAAAAATATTTGGTGAAATTGACCTGGAGGAAACCCCGCTAAAGGGTTTACTCGATTACCGGCCAGCTTTATTTTCCCCGTCAGAAAGCGACCGACTGTTAACAAAACTAATCGCCGTTACACCCCGGACACAACGCTCCGTGTTAATGTATGGCAGGGAGGTGCTCACACCCCGCCTCACCGCCTGGTTCGGCGACCAGGATACCGATCATTCCATCCAGGGCGATGGTTCAAAGCCACTTCCCTGGACGGACGACCTGATGGCCATAAAGGAAAAGGTGGATGAAGCGGCCGGCATCAGCTTTAACTCCGTGTTGCTAAACTATTACCGCAACGGAAACGATTCGGTAAGCTGGCACGATGACATGGACGGCATCCCCGGCCGGAACCGCGTGGTGGCGTCCATCAGTCTTGGTGCGGTGCGCGTTTTCGATGTCCGAAACAAAGCCGATCATAACCTCAAATTTTCTATCCCGCTTCAAAACGGCTCATTTTTACTCATGAAGGGCGACTTCCAGCTAAACTGGCAACACCGCATCGCTAAATCGAATAAACCGGTCGGTGAGCGGGTCAACCTCACCTTCAGAATCAGCCGTTTGGTTACGTAAAAGCTGAAAGCTAAAATTGATGATGAACAGCACTACTTCAATCTGTATGAAATTAGCGTACTTAAATATGAAATAAGTTCGCCGGGCTGTTAATGTATTAGTCCATAACGTTTCCCGGCGATCCTTTTATTGCACGCGGTGCGAAATGTTGGTCATGTTCATTTCCCAGGTAAGACCATTGTCGGGCGAAAAGGCCTGGCCCCATACCGGGTTATCCTTGTCGGTTTTATCCCATATAAACCTCACCAATATAGGTTTGCCATTAAACACGTCTTTACAATAAAACGTGCCGACGTTTCCTTCAAACGATCCCACCACCGGCGGGTCCATCGTTCCCTTGTTACTGTCAACCCAATATAAGCTCCATAACCTCGTGGCGGGGTTAAAAAGCCGTACGGTAAGGCCTTCATAGGGCTTGCCGTTAACCTGGTTGTAGGTTGTTTTAAAGAAATCCATGTTGCCGATGCCGTACAGTATCGAGCCCATATTCTCATCGGTCGCCTCGTACTCTACCCATTGGGTGCAGTTGCTCAATCGCGACAGGAGCCTTTTATTGTGCATGGTCCATTTTCCGGCCAAATAATCAAAGTCGTTTGCTGAAGATGTTGATGACGGCGTGATCTCCAACTCGCCGGCCTGGGTGATGCGCGCATTAACCAATGACGGCCCTGTTGGCACGGAGGGTTGGGCCTTTGCAAAGGAAGCTGCCAGCACAAACAAGATCAGTAAGGCCAGCGGCTTTTTAGGATAAGTGATGTTTTTCATTGTATTATAAGTTTTTAATGATTACTCGTTGAATATTAAGCTCGAAATCCATCTTCTGCTTTTCTGACTTGAGGCTTAAGTCCCGATAGCTATCGGGATTCGACTCAGGACTTCTCCACCGTCCGCGTATCCGTAGCGATCCAGTTCAACTCCCAGGTTTTGCCGCCATCGTCTGAAAACGACTGTTCAAACCGGCACACATCCTCGCTGATCCGGGTAATTACAAACCGCAGGAATATGGCGCGGCCATTATAGCTTTCCTGGTCATAAAACTCGCCGCGTCCGTTTTTAAATTCACCTACACTGGGCTGGCCTAAAGTGCCGCTGCTGCCCCCGGCAAAATTCAGGCTCCATTGCCTCGCGGTGGGATTGTATAAACGCAGGCTCAGGGCTTCAATATGCCCTGCAGGGCCGTCTGCCTCCAGCTCAACCAGGTTGGCGCGGCCGTCCCATACCTTGCGAACAACGGAAATTCCGTTGTATTCGGCCCAGGTGGTCGAGCCGGTTAAGGGATGTAAAAGGCGTTTTAAATGCGTTTTCCAGGTTCCGGTCTCAAAATCAAAATCATGCTGCCCGTCACGGCTGGTGTCGGGTTTTACAGTACCGGTATTCGACTGCGCATTTGCCGGCAACGCAGGTGCCAGAAAAATAAGCGCCGGAATTAATCCTGCCAGCATTTGTCTTTCGATCTTTTTCATTTAATGATGGGCGAACAGATCAAAAATATAGCTGTAATGGCTCTTAAAAAAGAGCCATTATGATAAAGATTTAAGAGCCGGTTTTCTGATAAGCCATTTGATAAACAACTCTTTTAATTCCAAAATAATTTTTAATACATTTAGCCGTCCTGATCCTTGATCAGCAGCATTACTAACCAATTCTATTAACCAATAAAACGAACTAAAATGCCTCATATACCCCTTGATGAGAACCTCCCCGGGATAACCGGATTGCTAAACTATCGCCAGGATACCGCGCTGCCCATCAGGCAATTAACCCAGCTATTGCTTCGCGGCGAATCAACCCTCACTGAAGGCGAGCGCGAATTGATCGCAACGGTGACTTCACAGGGTAACCAGTGTCGCTTTTGCACTGCTGCGCACACCGCCGCGGCCGATGCTTTTTATGGCGAACGCGTAACCGCTGAAATGGTGAAGAACGACCCTGCACATGCACCGGTGAGCGAAAAAATGAAAAGCCTTCTCGAGATTGCCCGCCGTGTACAGGCCGATGCCCGAACAGTTAACAGCGACCTTGTTGAAAAAGCCCGGAAGGAAGGTGCAACGGACATGGAAATACATGATACCGTTTTGATTGCCGCTTTATTTTGTTTGTACAACAAGTATGTCGACGGTTTGGCCAGCGTCACACCCAGCGACCCTGCCTTTTACGACAGGCTGGCCGGCATCCTAAAGAACAGCGGCTACCTGCCATCACCAAACCGGTACGCAGCGCTTAATCCAACCGCATGAAAAAGCTGGATAAGTCAGGGCTGTTTTGGACCGGGGTGGGCTTGTTTGTGCTCCCGGCATTGCTTCATGCCTATTTGCTGATGCCTTTTCCGGGAAGCCAGGATTTGAACGCCTTCCGTGTTTCTTTTTATTTGGAGAAGATCGTTTGGCCACTCAGAGTAGCGGGAGGCTTGCTGATATTGTGGTACCTGGTGAAATACTACAGGAATAATTCACGGTTTGGTAAAATATTTAAGCCCCTGTTGCTGGCTGCCTGCATAGCAAGCTTTTATTTTACCGACGTGGCTTACAAGGCTGAAAAAATGTTCGAGGAACCGCAGGTGATCCGCTTTGCCGCGGCGAAAGACAACGTGGTGCCCGGTAATTTTGTGGTGCTCGGCGTAGAAAGCGATGGCGTTGCCAAAGCTTACCCGCTGGTGTATTTAGGCTACCACCACAAGGTGCAGGATAATGTCGGGCATTTGCCTGTGTTGGTTACGTACTGCACCATGTGCCGTACCGGCAGGGTTTACAGCCCTATCATTCATGGCAAAAGACAAAATTTCAGGCTGGTTGGCGCACGGCATTACAATGCGATCATCGAGGATGAAGGCACCAAAACATGGTGGTACCAGGCGACAGGCAACGCCGCAGCCGGTAAGCTCAAAGGCGAACACTTAACCGAGCTGCCTTACGAGCAATCCACCCTTAAGGCATGGCTGACCAAACATCCCAACTCGCTTATATTGCAGCCAGACCAGCATTACCTCAGCGACTACAAGGACCTCGCTAATTACGACCGCCTGCAGGCCGTGGATAAGGACAGCACCCTCAAAAACAAAGACTCCTTAATGCGGAAGAGCTGGATGGTCGGCATAATTGTCAACGGACAGCCCAAAGCCTATGACTGGCGGCACCTGTTCAAAAAGAGGATCGTTAACGACGAGGTAAGCCATACGCCGCTTTTTGTTGCCATCGAAAAAGACAGCCTTACCTACCATGTCTTCAACAGCACCGTAAATGGTAAGGCGCTTCATTTTAACCTGGATGCAGCTGGAATACTTACCGACCAGGAAACAGCATCCCTATGGGACTGGGAAGGTTTATCGACTGCGGGCGCATTAAAGGGAAGTCGGGTGAATAAGATCCAGGCCTACCAGGAATATTGGCATTCGTGGAAGCACTTTCATCCCAGCACACTGTTTTGGAAAGAGTGAAATTAGAAATGGTTAAATAGCAGCTGCAAGCTTAAGAATATCACCATCCATAATTAAGTCCTGCTCCGACTTGACCGGATAGTACTTGTTTAAAAGCATTTTTATCAGCAAGTAACTTTGGGCCGACTGAACCGGAGGAGAGGCTAATTCGTCGATGAGGGAACCCATTAGTTTCGTTTTTTTTGCTTCATATTGGCTGATCATAAAATCCGAATCACCAACTTTCCTGTGAACAGCAATCAACTCATCAAGTTGCTTGATTATTTCTATCAAGTCTATCAGTTTGTACACCTCTGACTTTTTCATCGATTCAAATTTACATTTTTATTTCTAAAAATCCTTTTGGGAGTTTGTTCCCAATTCTATTTCTCCTTGCTTTACTAAAGTGATTCAGCCAATAGGCACGATCGGCTTCGAATGCCGAATAAAACTTATGCGACTGCGGATAAGACTTCACTATGTACGCATCTACGCCATAAATGTTTTGAGATGCCGGATACTTAAAATCCGTCAATTTATCACCCAAGCCGTCGATAACAGAATAGTCAAGAAATGTTACCAAGTCGATATCGGCCGGCTCTGCTTTTTGAGTCGTAAAAGACCCGTCTATCCATTGAATGAATATATCACCGTTGGCTAGCTTTTTTAGTGTGGTTGAGTATGTCATATACTGATCAAATAGCTGTTTGCGGTTGATAGATTGAATACCAATAACAAAAACACTTTCTAATTCGGAGATATTAGATTGAATATTATTATCGGGGACCAATAAGCCGTTGGAATTAAAATTCAACATGCGAAAGCAGATAATGTCATGGCAACTGATTCAAATATCAGCTTTTTTATAATATTCCGAAATATAGCCCTCCCTCACTTGCATCCTCCAGTCGAACCCCTGCAGTATTCTTCTCCCTTGCGCTTCAAAACGGTATCCCAAGTTGGGAGATTACTCTCCCCGTACCGGCCTTTCCATCAGAACTAACGATTGCCTTTTCAACAGACATAATTGGTAACTATTTGATTGATACATACTCGCACTACCCGGTTATGGCCCGGCGCTTATGGATAAAAGGAAGGAGGTTACAAGCATCCCGGTGAATATTTTCAATGCTTTCATAATTTTAATTTTATTACTTTAACATTACTCCACAGTCCTATTGGTACGATTACCGCCGCCAAACGGGAAAACCAGTTTAAAGCTAATATTCCGGCCCATGTTGTAAATTCCCTGGCTTTGCCTGGTTACGGTGACGATGTTACCATTTACTGCATAAAAGTATTGTGCAAGGTTTAAATGGTCAGCGTAGGCGATGTTAAACAGGTTGGTGCAATTGGCATAAAAGGAACAGAATACCCTGCCGGTTTTTGGGTTTACAAAATTGGTTCCCACGCCGGCATTGAACAGCGTATAGGCGGCCGAAGGGATTTCGGTTTCGAGCGCGCTGTAAATGTTGTTTTGCGCCCAGTCGTGCTGCAGGCCAAACTTAAAATAAGTCCCTTTTAGAATGGAATTTTGCGCATCGTTGAACCTGAATTTGACTTCGGATGTCAGGTGCGGGGCGGGGGTCCATGGGATATGGCTGGTTGAATCCGACGAATTAGGCAGATCGGTATAAATGTACGTGAAGCCGTTATCGATCTCGAGCCACCTGGCGCCTGAAGGATGGATATTTAGAAAACCGGACACGCCGGTAATGATGGCGGTGTTTGACGATACGAACTGGTACACCGGGTATCCCTGCGAAACCGAATCGGTGCGGTCGGCAAAAATGAAGTTGCTGATGTGGTTATAAAAGCCATCGGCCTCTACGCTCACATCTTTGCCATTGTAGCCGTAGGCCAGGTCAATTTGATAACCCTGCTCTGCTTTGAGATTGATACTGCCCAATTGGATAGCATTGGAGCCGATGTTAAGTCCGTTGCTGGTTAATTCGTTGATAGCGGGGGCACGGTAGCTTTTGGAAATATTCAACTTTACATAGTTGTCATCAGGCAGTTGGTATGATGCGCCGATGCTTCCCGACGGCCCGGTATAGGTATTGTTAAAACCCGTAAACTGTACGGTAGAACCGGGCGTACCACCCGGGACAATGTTTCCGGCGATGTTCAGCGACATGGGGTCACCAACGAAATCCGTCCGGTCGAACCGGAGGCCGCCGCTTAATGTCAGGTTTTTGTAGTTCTTCTCCAGGATGGCATATGCGCCAATCTCGAAATTGGTATAGTTCGGTATTTCGTAATCGGGCACATAAGGCGCGGGAGGCGCAGCCCCATTATTTTGAAACTCGTAGATACCATTGATACCCGTAGTCAGCTTTAAGCCGGATTTTTCACCCGCTAACTGGTATTTGAACGAGTAGGGAATGTCGTTTACCAGCAAGTTGCCTTCCCCAACGGTACCTGTATCGATATCGTGATGCACACTTTGGGTAAAGCCGATGTCGAGACCTAGCCTTCCTTTGCCTGCGATGATGCTGTTTTGCCACCAGGCCTGGAATTCCTCCAGAATTTTATCGCCTGCTACATCAGCCTTGTACGATAGGAAACCCGAATGGGAGGGATAGATCTGCCCATTTTGCGGGAAATCGAATATAAAGCGGCCCGTGCTGTCGCGGTTTCCGTCCGGTACTTCTATCCGCCGGTGCAGTGCACTCAGGATGAGGTGGGAATATCCCCAGGAGCGATTAATGCCGAGCGTCAATCTTGCATTTACCTGGTTCCATGCCGTGCCCCATACATAGCCGTCCTTAGGATTGGAATAGGCATGGGCCTCTTCGCCGCTGGCCACTAATGCCCATACAAAGCCATTGTTGTTGCCTGCAATATTCAGCGAGGCGCCAAGGTAGCCGTTATTGGTATGGTATTCGGTGAGCAAGCTGCCCGCAACTGTGCCGTTCTCGGGCAATGGGGCCGATTTAAAGCTGATAACCCCTGCTTCGGCGCTGGAACCGTATTGCAAAGAAGCAGGCCCCCTGATGATCTCGGCATCATACACCGCATATGGGTCGATCAAAATTCCGTGGTCGTCGCCCCATTGAAAGTCCTCCTGGGGCACGCCATCCATCAGGGTAAGCACGCGGTCAAACCCTAGTCCATTGATCTGCGGCTTGGTGGTGCCGGCCCCTTCGGTTGTTTCATTAACGCCGGGCTGCGAGGCGATCTCATCAATTGCCGTGTTGTAAGTGCCCTGTAAGATTAAGTTATGGGTAAGCACGGTGATCGGTATGGTCGCCCGTTGTTTGGTGGTAGTATTTCCAAGGGCTGTTACCACCACGTCGGCCAGTTCGTAATTCGATGCCGACAGCTTAAAGTCAATTGAAGCCGTATTGCCGAGGTCAATTACCTGCGTAACACTGGCGTAACCAATCGCGGTTACCTGTACAAGGTATTCACCTTCGGGCAGGTGTCTTAAAACATAAACACCGTTGTCATCGGTGCTGGTTACAATTTTCAGGTCGGGGATAGCAATGGTTGCACCGGCTACGGGCTGGCCGGTAGTTTTATCGGTTATTTTACCTGTGATGCGCCCAACCCTTGCGTGGGGATTGGCCGATGCCGTCGTACAGCAAAGCAACAGCACGAAAAAAATACTAAGTAACCTAATCGAGCCTATTTTCTGTTCCATCGTAAATCAAAAAAAGAAATGAATAAATGCACGCTGCCCGTTTTTGCGGGAGCGGATTGCAAGTGGAAAGTCGAAAGTGGAAAGTCGAAAGTCGAAAGTCAGAAAAGCACAGTCCCGATAGGAAAGCTATCGGGATGACTTAAGACTTTGGACTAAAGACTATTGACTTGACACTAGCCTAAAGCTGGCGGCTGGAAGATGGGAATTTCAACGGATGGCAGCTTAGGGTGATGGTTGGTCACCGGCAATTGCTGCAGCAATTGTGTATAGAACCGGGTTTCGGCCTTTTGACCAAATAAAGCATCCTGGACCAGGTTTTTTTGAGACTGGCGTTCAGCGCTTTTCTCTTTTTCCTGTGCCTGCTTTATTTTACGCATAAAATAGCAATGGCCATTACAATGCAGCCATGGTTTATCACGGTTGATACACAGGTGGGTTGCAATATAGTCGCGGTTCAACTCAAACCCCGCAAAAACAAAAAGCGAGGAAAAGTTGGATGACAGCAGGGCAACCATTAATAAATAACCGGTAAAACGTCGTGCCATACGCAGGCAAAAATAACGTTCTTTGGAAAAAGTTCGCTGCCTGGCGAATAATATTTCTTTTTCGGGAACTTGCTTGCCCGGATTCGAAAATCCTTGATGACGGTGGCAACCTGACGTGCTTAGTAAAAAAATCCCGCGGAGCGGCAGGATCTTGTCAGTTCGTGTAGCAGAAAAATTCGGCCTACTGCGCTCTCTTCATGGTCATGTGGCTTTTGTTCCCGTCATAGTTTACGTCCACCCCGATCGAGTCGCCTGCGGTGTAATACTTTCCTTTGTGTGCATAAGTCACCCCCTGTACAGTAACGTTAAAGGAAACATTGTCGTCCTTTACCATTCCGCTGTCGATGGGCACTTCCGAGCCGGCAGCTTCCAGTGTGCCGGTCAGTTTGCTGCCGTCAACCTTAAACGTATAGGTGAGCGGATATTGACTCCCATCCGGGGCGCTAAATGTTGAGCTCCACTTACCGCTCAGGTCGGCGATTGCTGCAACCGCAACTAAAAGGCAGCCCATGAGTACTGTTGTGGTCAAAAGTTTCCTTTTCATAATGTTTAGTTTTGATTTATGTGCTTACTGATAAGATGCATTGAAGACACGCGGCGTTACATACTGTGCTCAAAAAATTACAAATCCCAGAATTCTGCACATTCACTCATCCGCATATCCAATAATCAATTACTCCTCTTCAGCGTCGTATGCATCTTTGCCCCGTTGAAATCGATATCCATGCCAATCGAATCGGCTGCCGGGTAATATTTTCCTGTATTTGTAATGTCGGTTCCGTTAACAGAAAGCGTAAAGGTGAAATTGTTGGCGTCGATCAGTTTACCATTGCTGATCGGAACTTCACCCTGGGGCGAAGAAACGCTGCCGCTCAATTTGCCGCTGTCGGTTTTTAAAGTGTAAGTGAGCGGGAACTCTTGCCCATCGGGTGTTTTAAGTGTTCCTGTCCATTTTCCGGCAAGGTCTGCTGCAATCGCAAAGCAAACCATCAGGCAGCATACCAATGCTGTAGTTGTAGAAATTCTTTTTTTCATAAAGCTGGTTTTTTCGTTTAGACATAGCAGTGCCCGCAATGTTACGGCTCTTATTTAAAACCGTCACATTGTAGTAAACCGACCGGCAAATTATCAATTAGTTGCCCGCTTTAGCGTAAAATGGGTTTTTGCTCCGCCAAATAACAGGTCCATTCCGATGGAATCTGCATAGATCCTGCCGGCATGCGGGTAATCCGTACCGTCAACATTCACTTTAAACATAAGGCTGTCGCCTTTGATCACGCCGTTATCCACTGTTACCTGGCCGTTCGGCGATTCGGCCGTTCCGGTAACCTTATCGCCATCTACCTTAAAATTGTAGCTAACCGGCAATTGCTGACCGTCGGGTGTGGTTATGGTGCCCGACCATTTGCCGCTGATGTCGGCGGCCACTGCCAAAAGCGCAACAAAGCAGCAAACCAATGCCACGGTTGCAAATGTTCTTTTTTTCATGATGAGTGGTTTATAATAGAATTTAAATTTAGAAAATAAATTACAATATATCTGCTAAAGAAATTTATAAAGCCCTTTCAAAGAAAATTCCTGACGAACATACGCAGCAAAATTCCGCGCGAACATGCCGATAGCCCGCCATTATTCCCCGGAATATTTTATGTTTGGCTTTGTTTTATCGCAATTTAAAAAACAACCCTGATGATCCAAGCAAACACCGCGGCAAATCCCGTACGGCGTATCCTCATAGCAAGCCTGATCGGCACCACAATCGAATTTTTCGATTTTTATATTTATGCTACCGCCGCGGTGCTGGTATTCCCCAAGCTGTTTTTCCCGAATTCTGACCCCACTTCGGCAACCCTTCAATCACTGGCGACATTCGCGCTCGCCTTTTTTGCCCGGCCTTTAGGCGCTGCGTTGTTCGGTCACTTTGGCGACCGCAAGGGCCGTAAAGCAACGCTGGTTGCCGCGCTGATGACGATGGGGCCATCCACGGTAGCCATCGGCCTGCTGCCATCTTACAACTCCATTGGTATTGCCGCGCCCATCCTGTTAGCGCTCTTTCGCTTTGGGCAGGGCCTGGGCCTCGGCGGCGAATGGGGTGGCGCCGTATTATTAGCCACTGAAAACGCGCCGCCGCACAAAAAAGCATGGTACGGCATGTTCCCGCAATTGGGAGCGCCGATTGGCTTTCTGATATCCAGCGCTACCTTCCTCGTTCTGAGTAAAAGCCTTTCCGATCAGCAGTTTTTTGACTATGGCTGGCGCATCCCATTCATCGCGAGCGCCCTGCTGGTTTGGGTAGGCTTGTACGTCCGGTTAAAGATCACCGAGACCCCGGACTTCCTGAAGATCGTCGATAAAAACCAACGCGTGAAATTACCGCTCGGCGATGTTTTTACAAAGCATACAAGGGCCATCGTATTAGGCACCCTGGCCACCATCACCACTTTTTTACTGTTTTATTTGATGACGGTATTTACCCTAAGCTACGGAACTTCGGTCCTGCACTACCCTAAAGGCAGCTTCCTGATCGGGCAGTTGATCTCCGTGCTGTTTTTTGGTTTAGGCATCCCCATCTCGGCCTTACTGGCCGACCGTTACGGCCGCTCCAAAGTGCTCATCGGGGCCACCGCCGGTATTTTCCTTTTCGGCCTTGTCTTTTCGCCGATGTTCAGCACCGGCAGCTGGGGTATCACGGTGGTGTTTCTGGTGCTTGGCATGTTTTTAATGGGCCTTACCTACGGGCCTATCGGCACCGCATTAGCGGGAATTTTTCCCGCATCGGTCAGGTACACTGGCGCCTCCTTGTCGTTTACACTGGCGGGGATATTGGGTGCATCCTTAACCCCTTACCTGGCCACCACGCTGGCAAAAAATTATGGCTTGCCTTATGTGGGTTATTACCTGTCCTTTGCCGCCGGCATCAGCTTTTTAGCTTTCGTTGCCGCAAGGAAAGCGATGAAGGAGAATGCGGAAGGAGGATGAGGCTATGCTGATCGGGAGCTACTCCCAAAGTCATCACCGATCTCAACGATAGTCGAGATTGGTGAACCAACGGGACATTGGTGCCATGCTTTTACGTCGGTGTTTGCACCACATCCGGGTAAAGACCAATAGCAACGATTACTATTAAATTATTTCTTTTTGCTGGATACAGCCGCAGGCACGTAAGTAACCTTTGTGCTCCCCTCCTTAATGACCAGGGATGGTGGCGGAGTTGGCCTGGGGGTGTTTTGTTGATTGTTCGCCATGATCTTTGGTTTTAACATTTATATGTATACTTGTATCTTTTGGGTATTTGATCGTCAAATCAATCGGCAAGGCCTGATCGACCTTTATCCGCTGTACCTTATCCTTTCCTTTATTGTGACCAAAATCAATGCCAAAAGGGATAATAAGCAAAAATATAGAAATAATGGCATAAATCATAAATTTATGGCTCTGAAATAGAAGCGCGGTTTTAATACGATTGATACGCTGGTTATTAGCAGCATTTCGGATAAGCTCTTCCAATAGATACTCGTCAAAGTCTGCTCTGGACTGGCTTTCAGCTGTAGCAGGTGCGAGAGGCGGTGTAGTTTTATAGGAGGTGAGCAAATTTTCATAATATTGGTTAAGTATATCCGCATCATTCAAATAAAAATAGCTTCTCCCGTCCAAAAAATCAGCAAAAGCCAATATCAGGTAGATGATTGCGACTAATAGTAATAGGGATGATAAAACAGCGATGACAATAAAAAAGCAAGTAAGCCAATCAGCATCCTTGTAATCAAAATTGGACGCGCAAAAATACAAACCGGCGAGCAACACCGTCAAAATACCTATCGGAGTAGAAATGGACCCATTTATATCCGTTCTTCCGGCGAGGGATTTGTCATACTGATCTTTGTAAAATGACTCGTGGTCCATTTCCCAAAGATATTATTTAAGTGTTTACTCGTCGTCCTATCACCTTCACGCCGTCCGTTTGAATTACTTTTCGGATTTAACCGGTCAAATGCCTAATATTCGCCCTGTTACCGTTTTTTACGGATATGACAGGCACCCAGCCTAAAGCACATCCATTTGAACCAAATTTGAACCTCGTTTGAACACCTAACCACCGCCAAATTCCTCAACTTTACGCAAAATCAACCTCCATGCGTAACCGTAAATCTATTTCAGCCGGTCTGTTAATTTCCTTTATTGGCATCGTTGTCCTCGGCAAAGCCCAGCAGGTAAGCAAATATAACCTTGCAGCCATGCTTCAAAAGGGACAGCTGATAACCACCCCGGCAAACCAAACAAACGCCCTTGAAAATTCCCTGCCCGGCGCTGTCAGCACAAAGGGAATGGTGTGGTTAAAGAATGCTACATTTACACAGGGCGCCATCGACATTGATCTGCGGGGTAAAAACGTTTTCCTTCAAAGCTTCCTCGGTATCGCCTTTCACGGCACGGATACTTCCGCATACGACCTGGTGTATTTTCGTCCCTTCAACTTCCGCTATCCCGATACCGCCCGCAGAAGATGGTCAGTACAATACGTCAGTATGCCGGATTTTCCATGGGACACGCTCCGCAAGAAACATCCCCTGGTGTATGAAAATGCTGTTACGCCCATTCCCGAACCTGACCAATGGTTTCACGCCACAATCGTTATCAAGGATGGCTGGGTAACGGTGTATGTGAACCATTCCGAAAAGCCCTCCTTGCGGGTGCACCTTCTCAATAACAAAAATGCCGGCGGCCTGGCCTTATGGGATGATGAGTTGAGCGGCGATTTTGCGGGGTTGACGATCACGCGGTGAGCCGGAGTTGGCAGTAAGCAGTAGGCCAGGTTGGCAGTAAGGCAGTATTTTTTCATCGCGCATTAATAATGCACGCGCTGGAAACCATTTGAACAAATAAGTGTTCTGCTTTTGATCGACAATATCAAGGATGATTTTGGACGGGTGAAATATCCTTTTTAAAGCCTGGTTTATCTCTCCTGATCTTACCGCCGGAAAGCGAAACAGAATCTTTTAAAACGGCGGAATACTTCTTTATGTAAAATGTTCCTGTTATCCTGTGTTTTGGTTTGGCATGAGCCGCTAAAACCGGAACCGGGTCATCGGCTAAAAAGTCCACTCCAGCTGTCGCATACCCGGCAGACAACACTCATCATATGCAAAGCCAACCAAAGGGACCTAAGGCCTCAAAACAAAAACCGGGACCTGCCCCTGATGCAGCACATGTTTCGATTTCCGCGCCGCCAAAAAACGGGGAGAAGAAAACAGAATTATCATCAAAAGGGCTAACCAGCGAAGAGGCTCAAAAGCGCTTAGCCCAATTCGGCCCCAATGCGATGCCGGATACGAGTGTGCATTTGTTCCGTATGATCGTCGAAAAATTCTGGGCGCCAGTTCCATGGATGCTGGAAGCCGCTATCGTACTTGAATTGGCGCTTGGCAAATATGTTGAAGGTTCAATCATCGCGGCCCTCCTCGTATTCAACGCTGTACTTGGGTTGTTCCAGGAAAGCCGTGCCCAGGCCACGCTCGCGGCTTTGAAATCCCGCCTCGCCCTGAATGCCTCTGTTCTGCGCGATAGCGTATGGAAAATCGTGGCCGCGACTGAACTGGTGCCGGGAGATGTGATAAAGCTGTCACTTGGCGGCGTAGTGGCGGCTGATGTAACGCTTACACGGGGCGAAATTCTGCTGGATCAATCTATGCTCACCGGGGAATCAATACCGGTTGAAGCCGGCAGAGGCGTTCAAACCTATGCCGGGGCGCTTGTCAGGCGCGGCGAAGCAGAAGCAGAAGTTACGGCAACAGGCGCCCGCACCAAATTTGGCCGAACTGCGGAGTTGGTCCTCACCGCCCACGTGGTAAGCACGCAACAAAAATCGGTTCTGCACGTGGTCCGCAACCTGGCGATCTTTAATGGCGTCCTTATCGCAATTATGGTGGCATATATGCTGTTTATTAAGATGGCGGAGGCCGGCATTATCCCCCTTGTGCTGACAGCTATCCTGGCATCCATACCGGTAGCGCTGCCTGCCACTTTCACCCTGGCCTCCGCGCTTGGAGCACGTGCCCCGGCAAAGCTGGGGGTACTTCCGACCCGCCTGTCGGCGGTGGACGAAGCGGCATCGATGGTGGTTTTATGCGCTGACAAGACCGGCACATTAACGCAAAATTCATTAACCGTAACAGCCGTTCGCCCTATGCCGGGCTTTGACGAGGCGCATGTGCTGTCGTTGGCGGCATTAGCAAGCTCTGATGGCGGGCAAGATCCCGTGGAGGCTGCGATTCGCTCGGCAGCTACGGCTAACAACGTCACCGATGGGCCAAAGCTGGCGACATTTACCCCATTTGATCCTGCGAAAAAGATGTCGGAGGCCACTGCGAAAGATTCATCAGGGACACTGCAACATATTGTGATGGGGGCCTTTGCCACCATTGCAGGCCTTGTTAAGCCATCAACGGATGCGGCAGCTGCGACAAATGAACTCGAGGGTCGGGGTTTTCGGGTAATGGCAGTTGGCGCGGGGCCTCCAGCAGGCATGAAGCTGGCCGGGCTTATCGCCCTTAGTGATCCCCCGCGCAAAGATTCGGCAGCGCTTGTCACTGAATTGCATAGATTGGGCGTACGTGTGGTGATGGTGACGGGCGACGCACCTGCAACTGCGGCCATCGTGGCGAAGGCCGTGGGCCTTGACGGTGCTGTTTGTCCGCCCGGGCCGATCCCGGCCTCTGCCAGGCCGGATCAATTCGCTGTCTTTGCCGGGGTTTTGCCCGAAGACAAGTACAAACTCGTTAAGGCCTTTCAAAACGGCGGTTTCATCGTCGGGATGTGCGGCGACGGCGCCAATGATGCCTCGGCCCTGCGCCAGGCGCAGATGGGAATTGCGGTTTCCACAGCAACCGATGTCGCCAAATCGGCCGCGGGTATGGTACTTACCGAACCTGGCCTTGCCGGTATCGTGTCGGCGGTGAGGGAAGGGCGCACCACCTTTCAGCGCATTCTAAGTTACACGCTCAACTCTATTACCAAAAAGACCGTACAGGTATTGTTCCTGGCGATAGGCCTGGTTATCACCGGCCACGCTATCCTGACGCCCTTGCTGATGGTCCTCATCATGATCACAGGTGATTTTCTCGGCATGTCTCTCACCACCGACAATGTACGACCCTCTCCCGCGCCCAATGCCTGGCACATCGGCAACCTCACCATCGCAGGCGTCACCATGGGCCTCGGCGAGCTGGTGTTTTGTGTAGCTGTGTTTGTTTTCGGTCTTTACCGGATGAAGTTCGGTATCGAAACACTTCAAACCCTCGCCTTTGTCGCCATCGTATTCGGCAACCAGGCCACCACCTATACCAACCGCGAGCGACGGCACATATGGTCGTCACGGCCCAGCTCCTGGCTCATTTTTTCATCCTGCGCCGATGTCCTCATCGCTTCAACAATGGCTATCGGGGGGATCGCAGTGAAGCCCTTACCGGTCCTGGTGGTTGCAGGCACGTTCGCGGCAGCAATAGTCTTTGCCTTCCTCATGGACTTTGTGAAAGTCAGCGTTTTTCACCGTCTAAGGATTACCTGAGTGTGTCGGTGCAATCTTACCGAGCCCAGGATAAAAATTATTGCATTTAGGCCGCGCGCCCTAAACGGGCGGGGCTGCGCCCCGGCGCAGTAAAATCAGGAATCATAAGTAAGCGATGAAGACAGCATACGGTAGGATTCAACTTGCTCCCGTAAGACAGAAATTAGTTGCTCAGTGGTGGCAACCGCATCGGCGCCGGCTAAGAAACGCAGCGGCGGGTTTTCCTCATTCGCGATCTGCAGGAGCGCCTGAGCCAATTTCGCAGGATCGCCCGACTGTTGTCCGTTGGCCCCTTTCCAAAACTGCATTTGCTGTGTTCTGCCTTCGGCGTAATCTTCAATAGGGTGACCTGCGTATTGGGTCGACTCTTCAGTAAGCAATTCGGTGCGGAAGAAACCGGGATTAACAATAGTAGTCTTAATGCCGAATTGCTCCACCTCGGTCTGCAGCGATTCCATCCAGCCGTCTGTGCCAAACTTCGATGCGGCATAAGCCGAACAGAAAGTATAACCAACCAACCCGGCAGTTGAGGAAATGGTAATAATATGCCCGGAACGCTGCCTGCGCATTTGCGGCAGTACTGCGCGCGTTACCTTCATTGGCCCGAACAGGCTTGTCGACACTTGCAATTCGATTTCTGCCATAGACAATTCCTCAAAATAACCCGCATAAAAGCTCGCCGCATTATTTACCAGCACATCTATTTTACCAAACTTCTTAATCGTTTCCTCAACTGCGGCCTCGGCATCAGCGAAATTTGTGATATCCAATTTTACAACCAACAAATTTTCATTGGCGCCTATTGCTTTGGTAACCTTATCTGTATTCCGGCCTGTTGCCACCACTTTGTTGCCGGCAGCCAAAGCAGTCTTTGCTATATCAAGACCCATACCGCGCCCCCGCGCCGGTGATGAACCATACTTTACTATTTTCCATGATTTTTTATTTGTTAAATTATTGTATGCAATCCAGCGCCGGTTATCAGCACTAATTTTCCTTCCATTGTTTTCATTGACCTGCTTGTTATTTTCTATGATACAAAGGTCAGGCCGCTCCCGGGAATAATGCTTATACAGGACACGGTATTACTTACCATTTTTACAGGTTTGGTTCCACCAATAAATTTTACCCGGAGATAAAGCTAAATTTGAATCAGTTTTAATATTAAGTGTTATGGAAAAGATATTAAGGATGGATACCATAAGCGGGCATGACCAATTTTATCGCCAGGAAAATTTGCACCCCCTGGTGAGTGTGATCGATTTTGCCCAAACCGAACCGGTTGTGTACTCCCCGAAGATGAACTTTGGGTTTTACGCCATTTATTTAAAGGAAGTGCAATGCGGCGACATGAAGTACGGGCGCAATACGTACGATTACCAGGACCGGACATTGGTGTTTGTTGCCCCGGGGCAGATCATCCATGTCGACATTAGCAAAGATTACAAGCCGCAGGGCTATGGCCTCTTTTTTCATCCCGACCTGATCCACGGCACCCCGCTCGGTAAGCACATGGATGACTACAGCTTTTTCTCCTATGAATCAAGGGAGGCGCTTCACCTGTCGGAGAAGGAACGGAGGATCGTGCTGGATTGCTTCAGCAAAATAAAATACGAACTGGAACAGGGAACCGACAAGCACAGCAAAACCCTGGTCGCTTCCAACATCGAATTATTCCTCAATTATTGCCTGCGGTTTTACGACCGGCAGTTCATCACCCGGACCGATGCCCACCGGGGCAACCTGGAAAAATTCGAAATCCTGCTTAGTGATTATTTCCAGTCGGACAAGCCGCAAACCATCGGCCTGCCGGCCGTAAGCTATTGTGCGGATCAGCTGCACCTGTCGCCCAATTATTTTGGCGATATGGTTAAAAAGGAAACAGGCAAAACCGCACTGGAATATATTCAGCTAAAGGTGATGGAAATGGCTAAAGAACGCGTGCTGGATAGCAGCAGATCAGTTAGCGAAATTGCGTACGATTTGGGTTTTAAATATCCGCAGCATTTTACGCGGGCCTTCAAAAAGAATACTGGCTATACCCCGGTTGATTACCGGCGGTTGAATTAGGCCTTTCATTTCGTCGGCTTAACCGATAAATACAAAAAGTCAAAGCTTCCGATGTTGCCTGACTTGGTTTGTAATATTACAACAGATTTTTCTGACATTTAACAGCGATAAATCCATCGCTGTTAAAAATAGCGGTAACACCTAAAAACGCACCCTCAATGAAATCGGATACACAAACTTTACCCGGGAGGATCGGTGTTTATACGCTTATTTTAGTGATAACCTGCCTTTTGGCAAACGCCGTAAAAGCGCAATCCCCCAACGTTGCACCCAGGCCACGCATTGTGGTTACCGCCGACCCTGAACTCGACGATAACAACTCATTGATCCGTTTTTTATTGAATAGCTGCGATTTAGATGTTGAGGGGCTTATTTACGCGAGCAGTGGTTACCATTGGAAAGGGGACGGAAAAGGAACTAAGTGGTATGTTCCGGGGCGGGAATATGCGCGTTTCGGTTTGGATACTTGTCCATGCGAATCGTGGCGCTGGGCCAAAAATGAGCGCTTTATCGATAATGCGGTGGAAGCTTATGAAAAAGTATACCCGAACCTGAAGGTGCACAACCCCAATTATCCCGTACCTGCTTTACTAAAGTCGAAGATCAGGTACGGAAATATTGAGTTTGACGGAGATTTTTCTAAAGATTCGCCCGGCTCGGAGCTCATTAGATCACTGATGCTGGATGACAAGCCGGGAAAGTTGTTTATAACCGCATGGGGCGGACAGAGCACGATAGCAAGGGCGCTCAAATCCATCCAGGACGAGTATGAGAATACAACGCAATGGGAGGCTATAAAAAGCAAGATATCCAGGAAGGTGGTATTGCTGCCATCCGGCGATCAGGATGATACGTACGCCAAATACATCAAGCCAAACTGGCCCGATATTGAATACCGGCAGTTCAGCGGGGGGCCTAATTATGGCTATGGCGCGCAGCTGCGTGCAAAACCGGCGGATTCGATCTATTTTACATCATCGTGGACGAAGGAAAATGTATCGGATCGCGGGCCCTTAGGGGCTTTATATCGCGTATGGGGCGATGGAAAACAAATGGTAAAAGGCGACCGCATGGACTATTTCGGCATGTCGGGTTATACCACCGAACAATTAAGGAAGATGGGCTATGCGGTTTGGATGCCCGTTCAGCAGAAGGGCTCATGGATAGGCGAAGGCGATGACTTTACTTATATGAACATGCTTGGGAACGGGTTGCGTGCTTATGAAGCAGGATCTTTTGGCGGATGGGGCGGCCGTGTGGTTACTGAGCTCAGGGCGAATGCTTTTTCGCTACCGGCCAATGACACCTCTCAAAAAGCGATGGCCGCTGCAATGAGTTCCGTGACCGAACAATTAAATAAAATTGCAGCGGGCTACCCGGATTTCTTTCCTGCGGCCCAGCAGGATTTTGCCGCCCGTCTGAAATGGTCGGTAACACCAAAGTATTCCGACGCGAATCATGCACCCGTGGTGGAGATCGAAGGGCCTTTAAATGTTTTCGCATCTCCGGGGGCAACTGTACGATTAAACGGAACCGTTTCTGATCCTGATGGAGATAAAGTCGCCGTTAAATGGTGGCAGTTCCAGGTGGGCACCTATCCCGGTAAGATCACGCTTTCGAACGCGAATACCGCGCAGGTAAAAGTGACCATCCCAAAGGATGCGGTTCCCGGGCAAACGATCCACGTTGTTCTTGAAGCAACAGACAATGGAACACCGGCACTCACAACATACCAGCGGGTGGTTATTACTGTGAAATAGTTAGCGGGGTTGATAGCTTAACCGCAACGACGGCAGCTTGGCTTTAGGGGACGATGAGCTAAGCGGTGATTCCGTGGATTTGACGATTTTGAAGTAGACCACTGGCCGTGGTCCATGGGTGCTGGTGAACCATCTCACCCATCATCAATCGAGCTAAAACCAGCGGTTATTGCAGTTGTCGGACGGCAAAAAAAGTCGGGAAATAATGTGTTGAAATACAACTACTTTTTCATAATTTTAAGGGTCTTTTAACCTTAAAGTGCCCCTTGCAGTATGAAATTTGATAGATTTTGCTTTATCTCACTGCTTTTTACATTTAACACCCTTGGTGGATTTGCTCAAAAAGCAACCCGGCAGGCATTTGAAGTGGTTAGCTTGCCCCGAAAGGCCGGATATAATAAAGACCAGCTAAACCACGACATTGCCGGGGCCACCACAATAAAACAAGTGTCCAGGATCATCAACTCCAAGCCGGTACTCCGGGGAATAGCTATTCTATTGAGATCAGTCAACAAAGATGGTGAAAACGTTTGGTGGCCGGTCAATTCCCCTGATGCCAAAAATGACCCGGTCAAATGGATTGTCGCGGAATCAAAGTTTAGCGCCTCCGGTAAATTCTACGAACTTAACGATATCAGAACAACCCTTTCGGATACTACGTTCGTACTGGACACCATGGCTATGGGTTTCTTTTTATCCGGTTCCCGTTACGATAACAATGGCTTTTATTTCATGGCAAAATGCACATCGGACGTTTCCGCGCACCAGGTCAATTTGGTTCCGGATAGCAAGGGCTATTTTTATTTGACAGCTGCTACGTTTGGCTGCCCCACATCTTATGTGGATGTCCAGTTGTTTAATAAAGACAGCCACGACCGGATTTTGACTAATACCATATTTTTTTTAGCAGACGACGACACCAGGCAAGAGTTAACCGACATGGTAAAATATCTGAAGGCCGATAACCGCCAAATCGACCCGAAGGACATTACATTTTACGTGTTTGCTTATATCCGGGCACACTACGGAAAGATATCATTTGGACAGCTTACTTCATGGATAAATGGGCAATTAACCGCTAATATTGGTAATTAAATGCTTCTTAAATTTTGGATACTTTTATGTTTAATTCCAGTGGCGTTAGTTGCCCATAACCTGCTCGCACCAAGAAGATACTGGCATCAGTTGCCTATGGTCATTTTTTTAGGTCTCGCCTTGTCACTTGCGTCTCTTTTCTTCATTAATAAGTCTACCTGGGTAGATTCAGACGAAACAGATGCTATGATGGCTATCAATTGGATAAGACCTGTGCCTGTCGAAAGCGAAGCATACAAGTTTATAAGCGATAATTTCTTATTTATTGATAACTCGTTCAATAAAACCCTTGTACCTTATGACGAGGGGACGGATGGTGACAGTACAGCTGTTCCTGTAACCAACAGGCAGGCCCTTTTAACATTAGTCCAATTGCTAAATAAACAATCGTCGCTTGTTGACCTGGTGATTTGCGACATCGCGTTCAAAGATGGGTCGCTCCGGGACCAAGCTTTAAAAAAGGAGTTTGACAGCCTTTATAACAAACAAAAGCTGTTATTGTCCTACAACCCGGCAGATCAAAAGCAAAAGATATTGAACTTTCCTCCCGCCGCTTATGGTAATGTGCGCGAAGAAAGTAACGATTTTACGTTCATCAGCTATTCCATACACGCAAAAGATCAACCTTTCAGCCTTGCCTATTTAATGTATGCCAGGTACAGCCATATAACTCATACGGATATTCTGGCAGGAAATTCAATTTTGGTAGAACATAAGGCAGGTCATCGATTCGTTTGTATGAATAAATTTCTGCTTGATTTTCATTTGACAGACGAACAACGTCTTTATAACAATTTACAATCCCAACCGGTTGGTCATTCAAATACGATTCAGCCTTTGGCGGGCATGCCTGCACAGAATTTAGGTTTTATAGTTACACCCCAGGGCCAGACTATTCTCACTTCCGAAATGCGACAACGAAAACTAAATCACCTGGAGAATATCGTTTTCATAGGCTCTTTTAATAGCCCCGACGAGGACGTGCACAACACAGTTTACGGGAGGTTGCACGGTCCTACCATTATCCTGAATGCTTTTTATGGATTAATCCGTTTGCAGCACCACGTATCTATCCTGATATTTCTTTTTTTATGGCTGGGTTTCATTCTTATCCATTTCATTTTCATTTTCCATATGAAGAGTGAGCTTAAGATCCACCATCGATCGGCAAAACCAGGTGGCCGCATCGAACGTGGAAAAGGTCGGTTGCATGGAAAAGTTTTCAAAAAAGGCACAAAACTTACAACCTGGCATCACGTGCAGATATTCGTTTATGAGGTATTTAGACTAATTCTTCTTCTAATAGCGTTTGTTTTAGAAGGTGGATTCCCCTTCGTTATCCTGGCAATATTCATTATCGCCACTTGGCTATTATCCGCAATTTTATTAAACTATACAATTTTATTTGTCTATTTTCTTGTTTTTGAGGGAATTTTAAGATATTTCGGAGATAAAAAATTCGATTTCGAACCAAAACCCAAGCCCCATGAATAGGTTAAAAAAAACGCTCGTAGTATTTCTCCCTTTGTTGCTCAGCTGGCACCCTGGCAAATCACAGGACCAACAATCTAATATCTACGCAGTTATTGTCGGGGTGGCTGGCTATCATGATGGGCAAATTCCAAACCTTAAATTCGCCAAAAAAGACGCGCAAGATTTTTACAATTTGCTTCGAAGCCCGGTTTGCGGCTCTGTACCCGAAGAAAATATAGCTCTTCTCGTTGACACACTAGCAACCCGGGCTAATGTAATGAAAGAGGTTATCAGTAAATTCTCCCGGGCACACGATAACGATATGATCATTTTTTACTTCTCCGGCCATGGTATCGGCGGCGAATCTTCCGAAAATGGTTACTTGCTGAGCTATGATACGGAAATGGATAACGAAGGAGCGACGGCAATATCGATGGATGAGATTAAACTGAAGATTGAAAGAAGCCAGGCAAAAATGAAGGTTAGTTATATAGACGCGTGTCACGCAGGGCTGTTCAAAAGCGCCGGAAAAGGCCTGTCAGGGGACGAAAACGCCGCCATCGCACATGCATATCAGCAAGGCTTAGCGTCCGCCGGAGATGGGAATGTTTCCTTTCTCGCTTCTTCTTCAAGGGAGGAGTCACAGGAACCCAAGAAATTCGAGAACGGCGTTTTTACTTATTACTTGATCAGGGGGCTAAAAGGTGAGGCCGACCGTTTTCAAAAAAACGCCGAGGGTTATAACAACGGCGTCGTAACGATCAGTGAACTTTCCGCGTACTTAATCAACAATGTCGAAAAAAGCACGGACTTCAAACAAACCCCCAACATTTCCGGCTCCTATGATGACCTTTTCCCGCTAAGTGTCGTCAGCCCGGACGTGTCAATTTCCAAGGAAATGTCAAAAAGGCCGGCACGAAAGGTAACCATCGAGAATGTGAATTATGCCGCCGGGCACGGTGGAGATGTTCCCCTTCCTGTAAAATACGATTTGGCGGATAAGCCGTTCTCGTCGCTGGGTTACAACAACCCTTTTGGCTTTTACAACTTCATTAATGGGCTAAAAGAGCCATTAATGATTTATCACATTAGTAATATTTGCACCGATTGCAATATCGTAATCCCGGCAGGTCAAATCGCAAAAACCCCCAAACTGCCCTCAGATCAGAACATGGCAAATGGACGGAGAATTTTAATTGATAGGGAAACTACAGTTTACTTCCGGACCCTCGATGAGAGTAAGCCAGTCAGGTACGGAAAACTTACCGTTACAGTTCAGGGTTTTGTGGAAAAAACTATGATCGTGTCTGAAGCAAACCTATATTTGTCCAAAGTAATGCAACTGTGACAAGTATTCAATCCTCCTATTCAGGCGCGTTGACGGCGTGGACAAAGGGCAGAGTCGACGCATGCCATACTGCCAGGTAGCAAATTTTGCCATCACTTTATACCTCGCTTTTTTATCGTGCTCTGGGGCACCAAATTCGTTCAGGATCAATGCGATAAATTTTCGTAAGCTAACACCCAGAGTAAGCTAAGCTAACAGTTGCTGTAAGCTTAGCAAATTCCGATTTTTTTCTTCGATAAAACCACAACATATTTGTTACTGGATCGCGCACGATTCGCGCCACTAACCAAATAAAAATAAAACCCGGAAAAAATCAGGAAGACAAATTCCCCAAACCATCAAAGTACCACTCGTGTACTGTAAAAGTAGCACAAAGGTGCCATCAAAGTATCCTTTTAGCCGCCGAAGCCTCGGCGAAGGAGGCACAAAAGCGCAATAACAATGCATTGCTTTACATAAAAAATAAGCTGTAGATAGCTGATAATTAGTTCTTTGACATATTGATAAACAATCCCGGATTTGCATTATTGGTCTCCTTTACTGATGATCCGTCCGTTTCCAATTGAAACGAAATAAATGGGTTAACCTTTTTATTCATTGATTATCACAACGACTATTTATAATTCTCTGATAATCAATGTTTTATTGTTCATAAAAAGCTGCAAATGATGTTAAAATCACAATAAATCATAAGGAAATCACAATAAAATCATAAGGAAATCATAATCGAATCACAATAAATCTTTTGGCAGCCGTAGCCTTGGCGAAGGAGGCAAAATGAGATCACAATGCCGAAAACATCGCATTAAACCTCGCATCAACCTCGCATTAGCCACCAAAAACGGGTAAAAACCTTGCATCAACCCTGCATCAACCTCGCATCAACCTCGCATCAACCTCGCATTAAAGATGCATTGATCAACACCTTTCGACCGATAAAAATAATCGCAATAGACTATAAATCAATCACTTTATCGCCCAACATCGCATCTTGACGCGCTCCCGCTGTCATTTTTTGCCTCAAAAACAGAAAATTAAAACGCCCTTCCACTAAATCCTGCCTGCCGGCAGGCAGGCAGGTTGGGCTACATCGGACCGGCTAAAGGGACAAAACCCTCTGCGTTCTCCGCGCCCTCCTCCGCAGACTCCGTGGTTACCCTGCACCAGTACCGGATTATCTTCCAACCAACGGATTTTAAAATCATTTAGGTCTAAATACTGCCTACGGAGTCAAAACGATCTTTCCCCTCGTATGCCTTTTCTCCAGCTCCTGGTAGGCATTTCTTACCTTGCTCAAGGGGTAAGTTTTTGCAATGGGTATTTCCAGCTTCCCAGCCGAAATCAAGCTGGCTAATTCGCCCAGCGCTTTTATATTCGCTGCTGCCGCGCTCCCGGCCGATTTTACGTGGTATTTCGCAACCGCTGCAAAATCGATAATCGTATTGATGCGCTCCGCTGCGATCCCCAATTTAAGCGCCAGGTCAACGTAGCCCTTGCCAAAGGTGTCGATGAAGGCATCGGGCTGTTTACCCTGTAAAGCCGCCTTAATGTTTTCTTCGATATCGCCGTCGTGCGAAACGGGGACGACGCCATGGTCTTTTAACCATTGCTGGTTGGAGTGGCCGGCAATGCCGAGCACTGTGGCGCCGAGGTCTTTTGCTAATTGCACTACGATGGAACCAACTCCGCCTGCGGCGCCCGAAACGATCAACGTATCACCAGCTTTAAGGTCAACCGCCTGTACGGCCGCGTACGCTGTGGAGCCAGCCACGAACAACGCGCCCGCTTGTTCCCAGGGAACATTTGCCGGCCGTAAGATCACCTGCTCCACCGGAACAGTGACATACTCTGCCTGGCTGTTTCTTTCGTTTGAAAAGCCGATCACTTCGTCGCCCTGCGAGAATTTGCCAACGCCGGTTCCCGTTGCTTCCACCACCCCTGCAAAGTCGCTGCCCTGGCCGGATGGAAAGGTGGAGGGAAATTGTTTGGCCAGTTTTCCCTCGCGGATGCTTGCTTCACCGGGGTTAATACCTGCGGCCTTTATTCTTACCAAAACCTCGTTTTCCTTTGGAGTGGGCTTGGGTAGTTCGGCTATGTAGAGCACATCGGTATCGCCAAAGTGATCATATCGCACTGCGTGATTGCTGGTGCCTTTATTTTGTTCTTCCATTGTTTTTGGTTAAAATATATAGCTTAAGACAAACCGGCGCTCATGATGTTTTGCTCATTTTTACTTTCGTGCCGGCGTTTCACATTTACGGGTTCCCAACGTCTTTTTTATTTATCTTAGGCTCGCCTAATTAACTAATATGCGCAAACAGGCTGCCAGGCTGGCTTTTTTCCTTTCATTGTTCTTTTTTTCTACAGCATATAGCCAGCAGCAGGATGTTGTCTTCCATTTAAGTGCCCAATTGCTCACCGGACAGAACATTATTAAAGTAAAACGCGATTTTAACGACTATTATCTGTGGGTGCTTGGTCAAAACAATACGGTTTACCGGGTTAACAGCCTCACCCTCGCTGTTGATGACTATACCGCAAATTTCGCCGCCTATAGCAATCTGCAGTTTGTTGATATTATGGGGCGCAGCGCTGATACGGTTTTTATTGCTACCAATTCAACAACCCTCATCGAGTCGGCCAGCGGCATAATCCGGACTTTCGGCACGGCCGATGGTATACCCGGAACAATAAACTCAGTAGGTATAGACCTGGGCTGGAATATTGACGAAGGCGCCACCCGCATGGACATGACCATCGGTACCAACCAGGGAATGCGCATGTTTAACGTGCAGAGCCAAACGATCAGCAATTTTCCCGATGGCGTTTGGGCCGGCAATTCCTCTATTGCCAATAGCAAGATCTACGAATCTACTTATCGGAGCGAAACTTATAAAGACAGCTCAGCGACAGACCTATCCGGCTGGACATCCGATACGCTTCAATATTTACCCGTGGCGTTTAATACAGGTGATATTTATTTTGGCGACGGGGCCTTCGATGTGGGCTATGTTTGGACTGGCAATACCTTTGGCAATCACGTATACACGGCTATCGCCGTGAATGAACCCGACAATTATAACCAGGGAGATTTTGCAGAATATTTTTGGGGAACGGAAAAAGGTATGTTTCAAACGTCAACAAACTACAGTAATTACATGCCGTCCACGGCGTGGTGGCATTATCTCAATGGTATAAAAGTAAACAAGATCACCAATATTTTGGGCTTAACCGCATTTAGCAACAATTATAGCTCGCCTCTGATAAAACAAAACTTATTGGTGGGAACCGATAGCGGATTTTATTTTAGCAACTCGATCTACAACATTAACGGATTTTATGCCGGCCAGCCCACCATGTTTCATGAAGATGAATTGGGCAATACGGTAATAAACGACATCTGTGTGAACTTTGTTCCCGATGCACAGCCGATCTGCGAAAATGGCGTCTGGCTTGGCGCAGCCAATGGATTGTACCTGCTTAAACCGGATTATGGAGCCTACTTAAACAGTCAGCAGCAAAACCTTATTGCATTTGCCAACCAACCCGATACCCTTTCAACACTGCAGGTATGTTCCCTCACGCCAACCTCGGCATATGTAGCAGGCAGTTACCCAAATATTCAATGGTACAAAGACGGCGCCGAGCTGCCCGGGGAAAGCAAAGATTCACTTGCCATAACCGCCGCGGGCACCTATAACGCGGTGATATACGATCCCTGCGAAGGCCTTCACATCGCAAGTAATCAACTCCAGGTTAACATCATATCCGGACCTGTTTTCACCTTCAACTACCCGGCTAAACTGCAATACTGCGACAGCACATCCACCACTTTAAATGTAACGTACAGCCCTTCATACAGCTACCGCTGGTACCAGGATGGGATTTTAAATGGCGATACAACTTCCTCGCTAACCGTCACGCAATCGGGCAAGTACAATGTTGAAGTAAGCGCCTGCACAAATTCATGGGTGCCTTCCAGCCAGGTAGAGGTCGACCTGGTAAACCTGCCGTTAGCCGGCATCACCGGCGACAAGAATATATATTGCCAGCGCGACACTGCGGTACTATCAGCCAACATACCGGCCGACACGTCTTACACCATTAGCTGGTACCGCGACAACGTTCTGCAACCTGCATTAAATAACCAGCCGGTAATCAATACCACCATAGCCGGTAATTATGTCGTCACGGTGAACAGCAATATCTCAGCCTGTTCCAAATCGTCTGCCGGATTTCAGCTCAATTTCACACCCGCGCCAACCTTTACTTTTAACTACCCGCGCCAGTTATACTACTGCGCCGGCACGCCTGTAACGTTGCAGGTACAGGGCAGTCTGTCCTATCAATACCGCTGGTTCAGAAATGATACGCTGACTACGTTGACAACCAGCGCGATCAACGTAACCCAGGCGGGCCAATATATAGTAGAGGTAAGTGCCTGTCAAAACAGCTGGGTACCTTCTAACCCGGTGCAGGTAAATTTTACCCAATTGGCAGTCCCGGTTATCAGCGCTGACAAGCCTGCCTATTGCATCGGCGACAATGCAGTACTTTCCCTGCAATCAATCCCCGACCCTGATTTACCCATCAACTGGTATTGCAACAATGTCCTGCTACAGGCCGAGGCAAATCAAATTTCGATTACTACCACCCTGCCGGGCAGTTACACCGTCGCACTTATCAGCAGCATCGTCAATACGGATGGCGGCTCCTGTTCGCAAACCTCGGCCCAATACGCTATTACTTTCGATCCTAAACCCACCTTGAGCATCCAGCAAATCGTTAATACCAACTTATGCCAGGGGCAAACAGTTGATCTAAAAGCCATTCATGATGGGGGTGGTATCCAATGGTCGACTGGCGACACTGCCGATCAGATAGAAATAACCGCCTCGGGAACATACAGCGTTGCCCTTACCTCAGCAGGGGGCTGCACGGTGGATACCAGTATCACCGTCAATTTTTTTCCAGATCCCCTTTTAGCAATAAACGACACCACCATCTGTACCTACAAAAACCAAACCGTCACCCTAACGGCTCCGGCCGGCTATGCTCAATATGCATGGAACAATGCTCCGGGCGGTCAAACTTTTAATGTTACTTCTCCCCAAATCGTCGATTTAACTATAACAGATGCCAATGGCTGCCAGGCATCCAAAAAGGTACTGGTAACAGAACAGTGCCCCGATGTGGAGATTCCCAATACTTTTACCCCCAACAACGACGGAATAAACGATACCTGGAACGTACAGGGGCTCGACGCCACCGCAACGGTGAAAATTTTCAACCGCTGGGGTGCGCAACTGTACCAAAGCAAAGGCTACCCTGTTCCCTGGAATGGCACTTACGGGGGCAAAAAGCTCCCTTCCGGCGTGTACTATTATATCATCACTGCCAAAAACGGCAGCGAAACCTTCGACGGATGGGTCTCCATAATTTACTAGCATGGCAAGTCGTACGGAGGTTTGTATAGGTTTTCTCCTAATTTTCGTAGCCGGCGCATGAGGTTAGAAAGAAGCAAATTTACAGATCATGTTATTGGTCCAATCGTCACCACCAGACGCTGTCCATCGGGAACATCGATGTTCCAAAGCTCCGCAATGTCCTTGAGTTTAACGGTAGTGGTTTTGATTTTGATTTTTCCTTCCACGGCCAGCTGGAACATTTCAGGCAATATCTCCGATAAAAGCAGTCCAACCTCCTGCCTCGTCCATGCGCCAAGCCCCGAACCTGTCAGCTGAATATTGGTGCTTCTGAGGTTAGCCGCCGATAGTTGGATCAGGTCACCCGCCATGCTGCCTACCGATACAAACCTCACTTTATTGGTGAACGACCCATCACCCATTAAACTGCCTAATATCATTTCGGCGGTATGCCCCCACAGGTAATCAATAATTACATTGATAGGCGTGTTCCTGTGTGTCCCCTTTAGTTGTGCAATGAATTGTTCGTCTTCCTGTTTTACAGAGATAATTTCATCCGCCCCTAATTCCAATAGCTCCTGTAAGGAATGCTGGTTCCTCCCGGTGGCAATTACCTTTTTTGCACCGTAATGTTTTGCGATTTGAACGGCCACCCGCCCGGTAAAACCTGTGGCGCCATTGATAAGCACCACATCGCCGGGCTGAATATCCGCCTTAAATCGCAGGCCCATAGCCGCGCCAATCACAGCGTTTGGCAGGGCGGCGGCGGTTGCATCATCCAGACCTGCCGGTATTTTTACCATACGGCCTTTATGGATCACCGCTTTTTCGGCCAATGTGCCGCTTACGCCAAGGCCATATACCCGGGCGCCGTCTTTGAGCAAGCAAACGCCGTCACCGCCAATTACGCGCCCGCTTTCTTTTGGCGCATCGCTTGAGTAGTGTTTACCCGAAGCCCTGCTTTTGTCAACATGTTTTATGGCGACGGCTTTTACGGTTACCAATAGTTCATCTTCATTTTCAACTGCCGGTTCGGGAAAATCCATGTATTGAGGCAATTCGCCCTTTTGGTACATTACTGCTGCTTTCATCATTTTTTCTTTCGTTGGCACAAAATTAGGCAGGTGGGCAGCACCGCAACGATAACATATGTTATCAAATGAGAATCGAGTCAAGAACCAAGAGCCAAGAGCCAAGAAAAACAGGGACGAGATGGACAAATTGTTGAAAAGAGGCAGAATTGGACGGTTTAGCTGCAAAGTGGCCGGAAATTACCTGATCATCTTGATTCCTTCCCGCACGTGCAGGATTGCATCTTTCCCTCAGGTGTGGGATTGATTCACGTTATTACGTTCAGAAATGCGATTTGCCTTTAGCCAACTTGCTTTTGATACGGCTTAAATGGACGGTGCTGACGCCGAGGTAGGAAGCAATGTAGTGCTGCGGTACCCGCTGAACGATATGCGGCCTTTCGTTCAGCAGTTTTTGATAGCGTTCTTCGGGTGTGTCGCGGATAAAGGAAACAAACTCATTCATGTAATGGGTCTGTCGCCGCGCAGACGTGTAGAGTATCATTTGCAAAAAATCCGGCTCGCGGCTTAACTCATCCATTAATTGGATCACATAGGGTTTTGGCAATAAATATACCACAGATGGTTCTATGGTTTCGATGGTGAACAGGCTTGGCGCATTATTAACAAAGCTTTCGAAGGAAGTGAGGCCCTCGTTTTCAAAAAAGAACTGGACTGTCTTGTCGTTCCCGTCGTTGTTGAAAAACAGGCGCACACAACCTTTTTCAATAAAAATATAATGCTGCGACACTTTTCCTTCTTCGAGCAAAATTGTTTTCGCCGGAACTTCCAGCCGCTTTTGAAACTCCAGGTATTTATCCCAAAAACGATTTAATTGCGGAAATTGAGTTCTGAAGTGGAAAAGCATCGCTTGTTTAATTTAGGGCTAAGATAGGCAGGGAAATAACTTTTAGGGTTGCCGGTAGCTTAAGTGTGTGTTTTTAAGAAGAATTGCGAAATTTAACCACGGAGTGCGCGGAGGAGGCACGGAGAACGCAGAGGAATTTGCCCCATTTAACCTCAACCTTTAAATCAAATAATCCGTACCTCGTGCGTTGCAGATTTAGCGAAGGCATACGTCCGTACATTCACTCATTTGCACATCTCCGCATCTGCACATCCGCACATCTGCATATCTGCACATCAAAACCTTGCACATCCGCACATTTGTCTGCACATTTGCACCTAAGCAAATACGCACAGCAAAGCATGTCCCTTTCCGATTTCTTTACGCCCATCGATGCTGAAAAGATCATCCCTAAAAAAGGCTATTATACCAGCCAGCTTGGCAATAAGATCGAACATTTTTCGGTTGACTTCCCCGACCTGGAAGAAAAAATCGATATAGCCATCATCGGCGTGCAGGAAGACCGGAATGCGATCAACAACGCCGGCTGCGCCCTGGCGCCCGATTATGTCCGCGAAAAACTTTACCAGTTGCACGAAGGGAACTATAACTCAAAGATCGTTGATCTCGGCAATATCCGGCAAGGCGCCACTGTAACCGATACTTATATTGCCCTTAAGACTGCCGCCAACGAGCTCATTAAAAAAAATATTATCCCGGTGATCATCGGAGGCGGGCAGGACCTCACTTTTGCGCAATACCTGGCCTATGAAACGCTTGATCAAAAGGTGGACCTGGTGATCATCGATTCAAAGTTCGACCTTGACGACGATGACAAAGCCCCGGGCGGTATTCAAACCACTTCCGAATCCTACCTCAATAAGATATTCCTGCACCAACCCAATTACTTATTTAACTATAGCAACCTGGGTTTTCAAACTTATTTCACCAGCCAGGAAAGCCTGAGGATGATGGATAAACTGTATTTTGACGTCCACCGCCTGGGCGAGCTGGCCGGCAATGTCGCTGTTGCAGAGCCTATCATTCGCAATGCCGGCATGATCAGTTTCGACATCGGCGCCATTCGTTCATCTGACGCAGCAGGAAATGCCAACGCCGGCCCCAACGGCTTTACCGGAAGCGAAGCATGCCAGTTGGCCCGTTATGCGGGGATCAATGACAAGCTCAGCTCTATTGGTTTTTATGAATTCAACCCGGCTTATGACAGCAATGGCCAAACAGCCCTGCTGCTCTCCCAGATGATATGGTATTTTGTGGATGGGGTTTATAACCGCAAGCGCGATTTCCCGCTCAATCCAAAATCCCAGTATTTAATTTATAAAACCAGCCTCAAGCACGATGAACATGAACTGGTATTTGTAAAAAGCAAAAAATCCGACCGCTGGTGGATGCAGGTGCCATACCCTGCAGGCGGCTCAAAAAACGAGCGTTTTCACCTGGTCCCCTGCCAATATGACGATTACAAGACCGCCGTTTCCGGTGAAATGCCCGATCTTTGGTGGCGAACCTTTCAAAAATTAAACTGAAAATACAATTCGATGGCGGTTTTACCCGTTAAGATAGCTTAGTGAAACAGAGACAAATGAAGAGATTATTTTTATCTATCGCGGTGTTAATGCCGTTTGTGACGTTTGCCCAGGATCCTTTTGTGTTAAAAGGGAAAGTGGGTTTGTTGAATTATCCCGCCAGGGCCTACCTTGCTTACCAGGTGGGCGCCAACAAGTATGTGGACTCGGCGGCCATTAACAATGGTGATTTTATTTTTAAAGGCACCGTGCTTAACCCAACCAACGCATCATTGCTGATCGACCACAAGGGGGTGGGATTAGCGAGGGTGGACAGCACCGCCGATGTGCTCAACTTTTACCTTGAAAAAGGCGAAATCACCGTTAGCGGCGCAGATTCTATTTACAAAGCGAAGATCGGTGGGTCTAAAATAAATGACGACAGCCAACGCCTCATGGCGCAGCTAAAACCCATCGTCGACCGCGCCCAGGCGTTAAACCAGGAAAAAAAGTCAGCCCCTGTTGCGCAGCAGAACTCCGCCGAGTTTCAGAACAAAATGTCAGACGAGCTAAAAAAATTGCAGATTGAACAGAGTGCCGTTATAAAGATATTTATCCTTTCCAACCCGAACAGTTACCTGAGCTTATTGGCCTTGTATTCCGTTGGCGGTCCAACACCCGACCCGATAGAATTGGATACCCTTTACAATTCGTTGTCGCCCGAGTTGAAAGCTACTGAAACCGCGCGCATTTTTGTAACCTCATTGAACGAACTGAAGCATACGGCAGTTGGCGTTACCGCCCCCGATTTTACCGAGAACGATGTAAACGGCACGCCGGTAAAACTGTCTTCTTTCAGGGGCAAATATGTGCTGCTTGATTTCTGGGCCTCCTGGTGCGGTCCCTGCCGCGAGGAAAACCCCAACGTGGTAAAGGCTTACAATAAATTTAAAGACAAAAACTTCACCATATTGAGCGTTTCGCTCGACAAAACCGATGGTAAAAACAGCTGGCTCTCGGCCATCAGAAGCGACGGGCTAACATGGACCCAAGTTTCCGATCTCAAATTCTGGAGCAATGAAGCCGCCTTATTATACTATGTCACTTCAATTCCGTCAAACTTCCTGATCGATCCTGATGGCAAGATCATCGCAAGGGACCTGCGTGGCCAGGACCTCGAGAATAAGCTGGAAGAAGTTTTGGGGAAATAACCAATTCAGTATTTATAGTAGTAACAATCCGATTATATTGAGCTCCAAATAAAAACAAATGAAAAAACTTGCATTTTTAGCCCTTGCCGGCTTACCCCTGTTCACGTTTGGGCAGGCTACCAAATAGGCTGTTAACGGCAGCATAAACGAAAGTTATAACGCGCCCGCCACAGTATATTTAGAGCACCGTGCTAATGGCAAAATCGTCAAGGATTCGGTGTTGATCAATAAAGGCAAATTCCATTTCGAGGGAGCCCTGGAGGGAACCGACCCGGTAAACGCTTTTCTGGTGTTAAATGTAAATGGCACTGGCCCTAACACGAGCAACTATAAAACCCTTTACCTCGAAAACGGCGTCATTGCCGTAACCAGCCCCGATTCCCTCAATAACGCAAAGGTGGAGGGGACAAAAACGAACCTGGAAAATACGGAATATGAGCTGGCACTAAAGCCGGTTAACGCCGCCTACGATTCGCTCGAAAAGATACAAAACGCAGCCACTCCAGCCCAACAGCAATCCGACGATTTTGCAAAACAAAATGACAAGGCCGAGAAGGCGATCGAGGCACAGGAAGCGGCTGTGAACAAAAAATTTATTCAGGATCACCCGGATTCATTTTTAAGCCTCAACATGCTGGATAGTTATGCCTACGGCGCCGACTATGTCGACATTGTGCCCCTGTTCAATGGCCTTTCGCCCGTTGTGAAAGAAACCGCTGCCGGCAAGAAATTCGCCGAGCGGATGCCCCACATTAAGGCTGTTGCCCTGGGCGCGATTGCACCCGAATTTACCGAGGCCGATACCAGCGGAAAGATGGTAGACTTGTCATCGTTTCGCGGTAAATATGTGTTAATCGATTTCTGGGCATCCTGGTGCGGGCCATGCCGCCACGAAAACCCCAAACGTGGTAAAAGCTTTCAATCACTACAAAGGGCATAATTTCACGATAATCGGCGTTTCTTTGGATCGCCCCAATGCCAAAGACAAATGGCTGGCGGCAATACACAAAGACGGCCTCACCTGGACGCATGTTTCGGACCTTAAATTCTGGGACAGCAAAACTGCAGCCTTATATGCCGTACGCGGTATTCCGCAAAACTTTTTACTGGATCCTAACGGGAAGATCATCGCCAAAAACCTACACGGCGAAGACCTGGAAAATAAGCTGGAAGAGTTATTCGGGAAGATTTAAGTTAGGAAATTAGAACAGTGCTTGCGGCATTTTTTTAAACTTTCTGTTATGCACTAATTCGTACATTTGATTGTTATTTGATTAAATGATTTCTCCGGTAGCTTTTTTAATGCCTTAAATTTCCGACTATGATAAAGGGTGTGCATACGATGTTCTACAGCTCGGATGCTGACGGACTTAGAGACTTTCTAAAAGACAAATTGAGTTTAAAATTTACCGACGTGGGCGGCGGCTGGCTGATCTTTGATCTGCCGGAGGCCGACATGGGTTGCCACCCGGCGGAAGATGGACACGGAGCGCCGTCCGGCACCCATGACATCTCTTTTTATTGTGATGATATTGAAGAAACCGTCAAAGAATTGAAGGCAAAGGGTGTAGAATTTACCGCCCCTGTTGAAGATCACGGATATGGATTAGTAACACACTTCAAAGTCCCCGGAAATTTCGCTATTCAGCTGTATCAGCCGAAATATTAGGAGCATTAACATTTTTTACCTGATCCCAAAGGAATGATCATCGCCAAAAACCTCCACGGCGAATATCCTGACAATAAGTTCGGTCGGCTGTCCGGAGGGATTTGGGCCGTATAAATTGGTCTTTTGAAATTTCCCGGTATTGTGTATTGCAATGTTTCTACCTTAATTTAGTAAATTTGTGTATGTATAACACGGAGCAAATACTAAATATCCTGCGAAACCAGAAACTGGAACTTGAAAAAAAGTATCCTATTTCAGAGTTGGCACTATTTGGTTCGTATGCCAGGGGCGATAACCGCGAAGACAGCGATATCGACATACTGGTAGATTTCAATGGAAGGATTGGGATAGAGTTTATAACCCTTGCACAGGAACTTGAAGATATTTTTAATTCAAAGGTTGACCTTGTTTCGCGCAAGGGCATCAAGCCGCAATACCTTCCATTCGTAGAACAAAACCTTATCCATGTCTGAAAGGAATGTTCCGAGCCTTTTGAATGATAAAAGGTTTTGCAACAAGACCAAACCTAATCAACCATTCACCCAAAAATCGGTGAAATCAAAAAATAATCGGTGAAATCAAAAAAAATAAAATCACAAAAGATCAAATCCAATATCCTTCCTGAAGTACATGCCGTCAAAGTAAATGCGGCTGGCATCGGCGGTCGCCTGTTGTAGTGCTGAAAACAGGGTATCTTGCAGCGAAGTAACAGCGACGACCCGGCCACCTGACGTTTTAACCGATTCGCCATTTAGATAAGTTCCCGCATGAAAAACCTGCGAATCACGCACATTTTCAATCCCCGTGACGGTTTTGTTTTTTAAATACTCACCCGGGTAACCGCCCGAAACCATCATTACCGTGGCGGCTATTTTGTTGGAAATCACCAGTTCCTTTTCATGCAAATTTCCTTCAGCCACGCCTTTTAGCAGGTCGACAAAGTCGGAAGCGATACGAGGCATAACACTTTCGGTTTCGGGGTCGCCCATGCGGCAGTTGTATTCAATCACATGTGGCTCACCTTCGCAATTCATCAGGCCGATAAAAATAAAGCCTTTGTAAGGTATATGGTCTTTTTTGAGCCCTTCAACCGTCGGGATAATAACCTGATCTTCCACCTTATCCATGAAAGCCTTATCTGCAAAAGGCACGGGCGAAACAGAACCCATTCCCCCAGTATTTAAACCGGTGTCGCCCTCGCCGATGCGTTTATAATCCTTAGCCTCCGGCAGTATTTTATAATGAGAGCCATCGGTCATCACGAAAACCGAAAGCTCAATGCCCTGTAAAAATTGTTCAACCACTACCCTTGAACTCGCGTCGCCAAATTTGGCATCGACCAGCATTGCCTTCAATTCGTCTTGCGCTTCTTCCAGGCTAACGCAAATCAAAACGCCTTTGCCCGCAGCAAGGCCGTCGGCCTTTAACACCACCGGCAGCCCGGCAGCGGCCAGGTACTTTAATCCTTCGTCGAGCGTATCGCGGGTAAAGGTTTTCGAAGCAGCTGTTGGTATATTATGACGTTGCATAAACCGTTTCGAAAAGTCCTTGCTCCCTTCCAGCTGGGCGCCTTCCGCTTCGGGGCCGATCACCGGGATGTGTTTCAATTCCGCATCCGCCAGGAAAAAATCGTGTATGCCCTTTACCAGCGGCTCTTCGGGTCCCACCAAAACCAGGTCAATTTTATGGGTAAGTACGGCCTGTTTTATTCCGGCAAAGTCGGTCACTTTAAGGTCGAGATTGGTGCCATACTGCTCCGTTCCGGCATTGCCCGGGGCAATGAAAAGTTGTTGGCATTGCTGACTTTGCGCTATTTTCCAGGCGAAGGCGCTTTCCCTTCCGCCCGAGCCGAGGAGCAGGATATTCATGCGGCCAAAGATAAGATAATGTGCGGACGATTTTGATGTGCAGATGTGCGGATGAAAAAAGAGATGTGTTTTTGATGTGCAAATGTGCAGATAAAAAATTCGCAGGTTCTTAATATTTTATTCACCTATAGGCCATTCGCACATTGAAATCAACACATCAATGCCATCCCCTCATCGAAATCATCCTCGAATCCGCTCATTGTTCCCTGCATTCCCCATCTGCACATTCGCACATCTGCACATCCGCACATTTGCACATCCGCACATCGTTCCCCGCATATCTGCACATTAATACGTATTTTTACCTCCACAAAACCGCGCGCTATGAATCGCCGATTAGAAAAATGGGAGAAAATACCGGTCTATAAAAAATCTCAGGAACTATTTGACCTGGCTGAGGTTATTGCCGAAACCCTGAAGGAAGACGAGATGAAGGAACATCTCGCCGTTCAGATGCTGAGCAACGCCGCCTTAATACAGGCTAAAATTGCAGGGGCAGAAGGCGGGGGCTTGTATTCGTTGCGAATGCAAAATGCCGTGTTGATCAAACTGGCTGTGCAGGATATGTTCAACGCCGTATCGTTTTCATCCATGGTCGAGATAAACGAGGAAGATTACGTAGACCTGATGCGTGACAAAGTGGACGAGTTCCGACTGGTTTTTAATGAGTGGATACGTGGTTTCGACAAAACCTACGATATCCCCGACAACTGGGCTATCCGCTTTGATACCAGCACGCCCGAACAGGAAAAATTAGAAGACCTGATGTTTGACGAGGATCGCTTTTTCGACGAGTTCGACGAGGACGATGAGGAGGATGACAGCCAGGAAGACGAAAATTAGTTCAGAAAATACAAAAACCTGCGAACTGCCCACCGAATACTGCAAACATTTACACAATTCTCTCGTATAAATGCGACGTAACGGCTGTGAGCAGCCTGTTGTCCGGTCCGGATTTAAACTCGAAGCAATATGCTAACTGAAGAACCCCAGGTTAAGCCCATGTACGCAACACAAACTGTTGATAAGCGTACCAACTTGCCGCACGATGAATTCATCAACGACTATGTAAAAAAATCACGCCCCGTGGTGTTGACCGATGCTGCCAAAGACTGGAAGGCGATGAAAAAATTTACGCCTTTGTGGTTTAGAGAACACTACCCGCACATTATCAAGAATATCAGCGGGGTTGATTATAAAATGGACGATTTTATCGACCAGATGTTGACTTCAACAGCCAAAAATCCTGCCCCTTACCCCTATAATTTCGATATCAGGAAGGTATTCCCCGAATTGGTGGCCGACTTTATGCCCCAAATCGTTTATGGACAGATGGACCGCGTTAACCATAAGCTAATGCCGAAAAAGCTGCTGCAGGGCACTACAGTGTACGAAATATTTTTTGGCGGCGCCGGCTCAAGTTTTCCTTATCTGCACTATGACGCCTTGTATATGCATACGCAGATCACGCAGATATATGGGTCGAAATCCTTTATTATGTACCCGCCGGATCAAACACCCGCCATGTATCCCTACCCGGGAAATCCGAAGTTCTCACAGGTAAACTTCCTCGATCCCGACTACGAAAAGTTCCCCTTATTTAAAGATGCAGTACCCATCGAGTTCGTTCTCGAAGAGGGCGAAACCTTGTTATTCCCGTCAGGCTGGTGGCATACCACCAAACTCACCGAACCGTGCATTTCCTTTGGCCGCGCACAGCTAAACGGTTATAACTGGGATAATTTTATCAATGACCGTTACGTGCATTGGAAAAAGAAAATATCTGTCGCCGCCGCGCCCGTATTGGCTTACGGAAAAGTTGTGGGGAGCATCATGGATGCACAGGAGCGCTGATTATTTTTTGTGATTACACCGACTGCCTTGAATGCGGAAGTTGGAATCCCGACATTTCGTGAGCTATTGATTCAAAGCGGTACTAAAGAGAGCTAACGTTCTTTATTCACCTGTTGTTTGTTTTCAATGTCAGTCATGAGGTCGCTTAGTTTCACCGATTACTGGTCGAGCGGTTCTTTGCTTGGCGACTATCCATGCAACCGCATATATAATTTCAATCCTGGACCCAGCCAATCTATTCACCCAATTCACCTAATTAGCTATTCAACACTCTCCCAGGCCGGCGCAATCGTAGAAAACACCCTCAATCTGTGATCCAATAACATAACCTTCCAACATTTCAACCTTCCAACATTCCAACAATTTACCTAATCATCCCACAAAAATAGTACCTTTGCCCTGCCAATATGGCTCAATATTGCTATGGCGCAATGTTTGAGCAGGCCGCAGTATAAAAATATAATATGTTAAGTTTTATCAGTAAACTGTTCGGAAATAAGTCGGAAAGGGATGTTAAAGTCCTGGTGCCTTATGTTGATAAGGTAAAAGCCGAATATGACAAACTGGACGGAATAAGCAACGATGAATTGAGGGCCCGGACCGTGTCCTTTAAACAAACCATAGCTGATGCCCTGGCCGATACCGATGCGGAATTGGCAAGCATAAAAGAGCAGACCGAAGACCCCGAGCTCGACGTTTCTCAAAAAGTGGAGCTTTACACCCGGCTCGATAAGTTGGAGAAGGAGCGAAACAAGGACCTTGAGGAGGTTTTGTTAGAGATACTCCCCGAAGCGTTTGCCGTGGTAAAAGAAACGGCCCGGCGGTTTAAGGAAAACGCTACCATCGAAGTCACCGCGACCCAGTTCGACAGAGACCTGGCTGCCCGCAAATCCAATGTGCTGATAAAAGGCGAAAAAGCCATCCACCACAATACCTGGTTTGCTGCCGGTAATGAGGTGACCTGGGATATGGTGCACTATGATGTGCAGCTTATTGGCGGTGTTGTATTGCACCAGGGCAAAATTGCTGAAATGGCTACGGGCGAAGGTAAAACACTGGTTGCTACTTTGCCCGCTTACCTGAATGCCTTAGCCGGCCAGGGGGTGCATATTGTAACGGTTAACGATTACCTGGCCCGACGCGACTCGGAATGGATGGGTCCTTTATATGAGTTCCATGGCCTGTCGGTAGACTGTATCGACAAGCACGAACCGAATTCCGAAGAACGCCGCAAAGCATACCTCGCTGATATTACGTTCGGCACCAACAACGAGTTTGGTTTTGATTACCTGCGTGACAATATGACACGCACCCCCGAAGAACTGGTACAGCGAAGACTGCACTATGCCATGGTGGACGAAGTGGACTCTGTTTTGATCGACGATGCGCGTACGCCTTTGATCATTTCGGGCCCGATACCGCGTGGCGATGAACACGAGTTTTATGAGTTGAAGCCCCGTATCGAGCGTTTGGTGAATGCACAGAAAGCATACGTTAACGGCGCACTGAACGAAGCAAAGAAATTAATCGCCGACGGCAAATTAGGACCGGACGAAGGTGGCATGGCGCTATTGCGCGCATTCCGTGGCTTGCCAAAAAGCAAAGCACTTATCAAATATTTAAGCGAAGGCGCCAACCGGCAAACCTTGCTCAAATCAGAGAACTACTATATGCAGGACCAAAGCAAGGAAATGCATAAAGTTGATGCCGAGTTGTTCTTTATCATCGATGAAAAGAACAACCAGGTGGAGCTTGCAGAAAAAGGGATTGAATTGATCACCGCTTCAGGCGAAGACCCCGGTTTCTTTGTGATGCCAGACGTAGGTACCGAGATTTCGGATATCGAAAAGTCGGATCTGCCGGCGGAAGAAAAGATCGCTAAAAAGGATGCCCTGATGCGCGATTTCTCTATCAAGTCGGAACGTATCCATTCGGTAAACCAATTATTGAAGGCGTATACCCTGTTCGAGAAGGACACCGAATACATCGTTGATGAAGGAAAGGTAAAAATCGTGGATGAGCAAACCGGCCGTATTTTGGATGGCCGCCGCTACTCTGACGGTTTGCACCAGGCTATCGAAGCCAAAGAAAATGTAAAGGTTGAAGATGCCACCCAAACTTTCGCGACGGTTACTCTGCAAAACTACTTCCGCATGTACCACAAGCTTTGTGGTATGACGGGTACAGCCATTACGGAAGCAGGTGAATTCTGGGAAATATACAAGCTGGATGTGGTGGAAATTCCAACAAACACGCCGACCAGCCGCGAAGATCGCCAGGACCTGGTGTACCGCACCGTTCGCGAGAAGTATAATGCCGTTGCCGAAGAGATCGCCAAGCTTACCCAGGCCGGCAGACCTGTATTGGTGGGTACTACCTCTGTCGAAATATCCGAATTGATCAGCCGTATGCTGAAACTGCGCGGCATTAAACATAACGTACTGAATGCAAAGCTGCATCAAAAAGAGGCTGATATCGTTGCCGAAGCGGGTAAATCAGGGACCGTAACCATCGCTACCAATATGGCCGGCCGTGGTACGGATATCAAGCTGGGGCCAAATGTAAAGGACGCCGGTGGTTTGGCTATCGTTGGTACCGAAAGGCATGAATCGCGCCGTGTGGACCGCCAGTTGCGTGGTCGTGCAGGCAGGCAGGGCGACCCCGGATCTTCACAGTTTTTTGTATCGCTCGAGGATAACCTGATGCGCTTGTTTGGTTCCGAGCGTATTTCCAACCTGATGGTTAAAATGGGAATCGAAGAAGGGGAAGTGATCCAGCACTCGATGATCTCAAATTCCATCGAGCGCGCGCAGAAAAAAGTGGAAGAAAATAACTTCGGTATCCGCAAGCGCTTATTGGAATATGATGACGTAATGAACTCGCAGCGTAACGTTATTTACACCAAGCGCCGCAACGCCTTATTCGGCGATCGGCTTGATGTGGATATAAACAACACCATTTTTGATGTGGTGGAGGATGTTGTGACCGAGTATAAGGAAACCAATAATTACGAAGGCCTTACGCTCGAGATCATCCGTTTGTTTTCTGTCGACATTGAGCTTTCGCACGATGATTTCACAAACTGGTCGATACCCAAAATTACCGATTATGTTTTTGCGGCAGTTACCGAATTTTACAAACGCAAGCAGGAATCCATAGCAGCGCAGGCTTATCCCGTGCTTAAAGACGTGTTCGAAACCCGCGGCGAGTATGTAGAAAACATTGTTGTGCCGTTTACCGATGGCATAAACGGCGTCCAGGTGGCTGTTCCGCTCAAAAAAGCGATCAAAAACAAAGGCCTCGAAGTTTTCAAGTCATTTGAAAAGAACGTTAACCTATACCTGATCGACGATGCCTGGAAAGAGCATTTGCGTGAGATGGACGAATTAAAACAGTCGGTACAGAATGCGGTTTACGAACAAAAGGACCCTTTGTTGGTTTATAAGTTCGAGGCATTTGAATTGTTCAGGCAGATGTTGGCCAGTGTGAACAAAGAGCTGGTAAGCTTCCTGTTCAGGGGAGGCATCCCGGTTCAGCAGCAGCCCGAAGAAGTGCGCGAGGCACGTCCGCAGCCCAAATTGGATTTGAAGAAATTGCGTACGTCCAAACCGGAACTGGTAGGGGAGGCCAATGGCGCAGCCTTACAGGATATGCGAGAGCTTCAAAAACCGATGCCGGTAAGGGTGGAAAACAAGGTGGGCCGGAACGACCCATGTCCTTGCGGCAGCGGAAAAAAATACAAAAACTGCCACGGCGCCGGCCAGGCATAACAAATAATATTTATCAGCATTGCGGGCCATTCGGCTCGCAATGCTGATAAGAAAAAATTGCCATTTCGACCGAGGCCTGCCGACAGGCAGGCAGGTACGAGGGAGAAAACCTGTACATCATGCTATGACAATGTTGAATGATTCAACATTTACGCTGATGGAACCATTTGCGCCGACATTGTGTTAAACACCATGAAAACCTCTGCAAAATACATCCTATTAACCGCGCTAATTTGCTGCCTCTTTTTCATTCCGTCATTTTCCTCCGCCCAAACCCGCGGTAAAGTCGAGGTTATTAAAGATCCGCTAATAGATACCTTTGCCGCGCGCCGGCCAAATCTCAGTAAAACTATCCCGGGCAGCGACCCTTCATCAACTGGTTTCCGCGTCCAGATATTTTTTGGCTCCAACAGGCAGGCCGCCTACGATGCACAGGCAAAATTCGCTAATGAGTTTCCCGAAGTAGCCACATATGTTTCTTACATCGAGCCAAATTTTAAGGTACAGGCCGGTGATTTCCGCACAAGGCTCGAAGCTCAAAAGCTGGAAAGCGAGCTCAACGGCATGTTTTCCACCCTGTTTATCATACCCACTAAAATAAATCCGCCAAAATCCGAAACGCCCAATGATTAAAGAGCAGATACAGCAGCTTTCACAGGATATATTTAACGATGTAGTTGCCAATCGCCGCCACTTGCATGCTAACCCCGAGCTTTCATTTCACGAAACGCAAACTTCGGCGTTCATCGCCGGCAAGCTAGATGAGCTTGGTCTTGAGTACCAAAGGATGGCCGACAACGGCCTGGTGGCCCTTATAACGGGCGACAAAGCATCGGGAAATGTCGTTGCGCTCCGTGCCGACATGGATGCCCTGCCCATCACCGAAGCTAACGAGGTGCCCTACCGCTCGCAAAACACAGGCGTAATGCATGCCTGCGGTCACGATGCGCATACGTCCTCACTTTTAGGCACCGCAAAAATTCTGACGGGTTTAAAAAGCCAGTTCGCCGGTACGGTAAAGCTGATCTTTCAGCCGGCTGAAGAAAAACTGCCAGGCGGGGCCAGCCTGATGATCAAAGAAGGCGTACTGGAAAACCCAAAACCACAGGCGGTTTTAGGCCAGCATGTTATGCCATTGATCGATGCCGGCAAGGTAGGTTTCAGGGCTGGCAAATACATGGCCTCGACCGATGAAATATATGTCACTGTAAAGGGAAAAGGCGGCCACGGCGCACAACCCCAAATGAATGTGGACCCGGTCATCATTACCGCGCATATGTTAACCGCCCTGCAGCAGGTGGTGAGCCGTTTTGCCGACCCGAAAAATCCATCCGTTCTATCCTTTGGCAAAGTGATCGCCAATGGCGCAACAAATGTAATTCCAAATGAAGTTTATCTCGAAGGCACCTTCCGTACCATGGACGAAAAATGGCGCGATGAGGCCCACCGCCGCATGAAAAAGATGGCAGAAGGCCTCGTTGAAAGCATGGGGGGCAGCTGCGAATTCAATATCGTGAGAGGCTATCCTTTCCTCATCAACGAGGAAAAACTCACTGCGACCACCCGCGGCCATGCCGAGGATTATTTAGGGAAAGAAAACGTGCTCGACCTCGACATCTGGATGGCGGCGGAAGATTTCGCCTATTATTCACAGGTTGCCGACTCCTGCTTCTACCGTTTAGGTACCCGCAACGAAAGCCGGGGAATTATTTCATCCGTACATACGCCGACGTTTGATGTGGAAGAGGACGCTTTTAAAATAAGCACCGGTTTGATGGCTTATCTGGCTATTAGGCAGCTTGGAAATTGATTATGTTTTAGGTAGCGACGGATAGCTGCGTTACCCGGTTGTCCGCAAACACCAGCAAATGAAAAAAAGCCTTCTCCCTGCTTTCTGCTTTCTGCTTTTCGCTTTCTGCTCCTCCGCCCAGCAGATCAAACGCTTTAATCCCGATACCATCCGCACCATCGTTATCGACTCGGCCATTAACATACACTCGCATAAGTTAAATGCGCAGGATTTTATCGACGCCGTGCTGCGCGACACCGGTTTTTACAACGCTTTCCGCAACATGAAACGGTTTTCCTTTCTGGCCGAAAACCGGATTTATACCTACGACAAACGCAACCACATCGACGGGAAAATTTACCGGAAAATTCAATATAGCCGCATCAACGGCAAGCACAAAACCGAATACCTCGCTAAGCGTGATAGCGGGAACGTTTATAAATCAAATGGTAAATACCAGCTGTACACGCTGGAAATGTTCGATTATATATTCAACAACGCCTACAATTCCGATTATGCAAGCGGCCCCGATCTTGGCGGCTCCGGGACCAAAAACCAAACCTACAAGGAGAAATTAAAGACGCTGATCTTCGCGCCGGGGCATAAAGTTACCGGTATACCGTTCATCAGCAGCAAATCCGAAATATTCTCAAAGGATATGCGCGGTTATTACTTCTACCAGTTTGCCCGCGGCAAGTACCTCGACTCGATCCCGGTTTACCGTTTCCGCGTGGTGCGAAAGCCCAGCATCTCGGATAACGACGTAGTGATCAAAGAACTCACCACCATTTTTGATACCCGCACCTTCCAGATCCTCGGCCGCTACGTCGACCTTAAATACAGCAATATGTTCTTCAGCTTTGACATACAAATGAATATCGAATTGACCAAAGTTGATGGGGAATTATTGCCTGCCAAGATCACCTACCAGGGTAACTGGGATATTCCTTTCCATAAAACAGAAAGGGTGAGCTTTTTGATTGTGCATAAGGGTTATTAGGGGCAATAATTGATATCGCTAAGCGCGAAAAAGACATCAAGAATTGGAACCTGAACTAAAGGATATGCGGGCTCAAAGAAATTGGTTTCAACGATGAAACTATCACTTTCCTAACACCGGGAAGGTGATCAGAGTAAAATATGCAGAGAGTAGAATGCCAATCTTTATAAGCATCAATCGCTAATAGACTGAATTTTATATACACCATTTTCCTGACGTCAGGGAAGTGGTCTTAATTTTATCATGACTCCTAACAATTAGGAAAAGCTCTGTCATTACCCGTTTGCTTCGGCAGCCTGCTTTATAACATGGTTTCGAATTTCCAAAAGCCTTTTCATATAACGCCGCAGGAAAAGAAAGTTTGCCAGTCGCCCCAATAACCCAAATGGCGCTTCAAACGAAAAAACATCGGTCATTACCGTTTGTCCGTTTACCTGCCGGAAACGGTGCTCATGTTTAAATGACCGGAAAGCTCCGCTAACCATCTCATCGGTAAAGCTGTTCGGATAGTCAAACTGCGTGATCTTTGAAGTGAGCGTCTGCCAAATGCCGAAATGCCTTGCCCGCCAGGTGACGGTTTCGCCCAATTCAATAAGCCCCTGCGTTCGCCCGGCAACAGCCTGCTCACCGGTGTGCTTCATGGAATTCGTATGCAGATCGATGCTCCGTGCGAGGTCAAAACATCGTTCGCTGGGGGCGTTTATATTGGTTTCGAGCTTTATCACCGGCATAATCGGAAGTCATTTTGCAAATCTAACAGCATGCCAGGTCAACGGAATCAGGAAAGTCAGCTTAATCAACGGTCAAGAATCAGCGGTCAGAATTCGGCGTTTTTAGGGTACCTCGGGAACGGTATCACATCCCTGATGTTCCCCATGCCCGTCACAAACATGATCAGGCGTTCAAAGCCTAAACCAAAGCCGGCATGCGGACAAGTACCAAACCTGCGCGTATCCAGGTACCACCACAGTTCTTCTTTGGAGATACCCATTTCGTCCATCCGCTGCTCCAGTTTATCAAGCCGTTCCTCGCGCTGCGACCCGCCCACCATTTCGCCGATACCCGGGAAGAGGATATCCATGGCCCGCACGGTTTTGCCGTCATCGTTCTGGCGCATATAAAATGCCTTGATCTGTTTGGGGTAATCGGTAAGGATCACCGGCTTTTTGAAGTGCTTTTCCACCAGATAGCGCTCATGTTCTGACTGCAGATCGGTGCCCCAGCCTTCAATGGGGTATTGAAATTTCTTCTTTTTATTAGGGGTCGATTCCTTCAATATATCGATGGCTTCGGTATAGGTGAGCCGCTCAAAATCTTTGTCGAGGCAGAAATTCAGCTTTTCAACCAGGTTCATTTCGGAGCGAGCCTGCTGGGGTTTCTGCTTTTCCTCGTCGAGCAGGCGCTGGGTTAAAAACTCGATGTCGTCAGCATTTTTTTCCAAAGCATATTTGATCACATATTTCAGCAATGCTTCCGCCAGGTCCATGTTATCGTTCAGATCATAAAAAGCCATTTCCGGCTCTATCATCCAAAACTCGGCAACGTGCCGGGTGGTATTCGAATTCTCCGCCCTGAATGTCGGTCCGAACGTATAAATATCGCTCAATGCCAGGGCGCCAAGCTCACCTTCCAACTGTCCCGACACGGTAAGGTTAGTAGCCCGGCCGAAAAAGTCTTCCTCGTAGTTGATTTCGCCGTCGTCCGTTTTGGGGATCCTGTTGAGGTCGAAATTGGTAACGTGGAAAGTTTCCCCCGCACCTTCGGCATCTGAAGCCGTGATGATGGGCGTATGCAGGTACACAAAACCCCGCTCCTGGAAAAACTGGTGAATGGCGTAAGCGAGCGTATTGCGCACCCGGAAAACGGCCCCAAATGTATTGGTGCGGAAGCGCAAGTGTGCATTTTCGCGCAAAAACTCGAGGCTGTGTTTTTTTGGCTGGATAGGATAAGTTTCGGCATCGCAATCGCCCAGGATATCAATTTCCTTAGCCTTTACTTCTACCTTTTGCCCTTTACCAAGAGAGGCAACCAGGGTCCCGCTAACGCTGATAGCGGCCCCCGTGGTCAAACGCTTTAATTTAGCCGGATTGGTGTTTTCAAAATCGACCACCACCTGCAGGTTATGATTGGTTGAGCCATCATTCAAAGCGATAAATTGGTTATTGCGAAAGGTGCGTACCCATCCTTTAACCAAAACCTCGATATCGGTTTGTTCGCTTTCAAGCAATGCCTTAATCTTTGTGCGCCGGGTCATTATTCTATTTTTTGTGAGCGGCAAAAATACAAAATTTGTTCAAAGCCGCTGACCTTATCCACGAACTAATACCAATGGGTGGAGGTCTGGTTTACCACCCTTTCACCTGCTTAATATAAGCAGTCAATTCGTCTGCGATCAATTTATGCTCAGCCAGATCGGGGTGACCCCCGCACCCATTATGGTATTGTTTGGAGAAGAAATATCTATAAATCCGCTTGTCGCCATTTGTGTTTAAATAAGCCGTAACGGCGGTAAGGTATTTTTTCAAAACAGGCGTTAAGGTCGCATCACCCATGGGACTTGTTAAACAGACAATATCTGCCTGGGGATAATGGCTCCTGATGGCCTGCACCAGCTTAACGTATGCATTACAAAATTGAGCGGAGTCCTGCTTAGGCCCGTCATTCTGGCCAAGGCATATTGTTACCACATCGGGTTTATAATTATCAAAATTCCATGCGATCGTGTCCGCTCGCAAGTTGACCTTATCGTATATTTGCGGCATCACCACATCCATATTACAGCAGCTGTGCACCAGGCCAACACCTGCCAATGCGGTGAGTATCCATTGGGCATCGAGGTTGCGGGATGTAAGAGCGCCATAGCTCATATAGGCATTGTGCTCATCATACCACTGGCCCGCTCCACAAGGTATCGTACTTAAATCCATGCCGGTGCCGCTGGTAATGCTGTCGCCGAAGTATTCGATTTTCCGTTTGGGTTTAGGGGGAAGTGATAAAAGCTTTTCGCATTTGATCCCTTCAAAATCAATATATCCGATGTTTGATTCGGTGTCTTTGCAAATCAGGATGGTATGTTCGGTATCAGCGAGGCCCTCCGGAATATTGATCACATTGACTTTATCCGTTAGCTTGATGCGATAGGGGTTTTTCCCGTCGATAACGATCTCGAGGTAATTATGGTTGCTGCCGCCGGCTTCGTCGTTGATCAAGACCTGGCAGGTGCTGCCTTTGAACCGGGCAACGATATAAACGCCCGGAGCCCAGATACGCGGCGCCTCCGCATTGGAGAAATCAACCCGACCGAAATACTGGATATGCGGGTCATCAGCTTTGAATAATTTCAGGTCCGGTACCCGGTGGCGGCCAAACGAAGTGGCCGCTGTCAACAGGATCAAAAAAAGCAAGCAAAATCGTTTCATAGTAGCAGGAATAAGTAACCAGGCAAACCAAAGTAAGGCTTTTATTGCGGATACGCCCGGTGTATCTTGTTTATTCTTCAATAAAATCTTTTTGTCAAACTATTTCTTATGTGTTTCCCGAGCAGTGTAGCGGATGAATTCAAATAGCCGGGTTCTTTGTAATTCTTAATTTGCAAGGGGTTGTACGGACCTCATCGGTTGTAATCAGGGCTTTTCAACATGGTAAAAAGCGAACGTGCTCTCAAAGTCTGCGTTTTCTGGGACTCTGCCGATTATCAAAGAGTGAAATAATGAATATCTCATCTTTATTGACTTTAAAAAAGATGGACGTTTGAGGCGAAACTACGCAGCGCCGTATCTTTTTGCCTTTGATAAATATAGGGAAGTGTTCTGGATTCCGTCGGATTCTGTCTGCAGTGTCTTCTATTAGTTGCGCTACTTTTTGCGCTATTTCTACACCCCATTCGGCCAATAAATAATCTGTAAGCTTATCATTTTCCATCAAAGCCCGATCAGACCACGTTAACCCCTATCAGGCATTTTTACTCCGGAAATTGGTTATTTTTCTTTTCAACTCCGCCATGACGGATTCGTGTGAGTGCACCCGGCTTGCTTCCACGTCTTCCAGCCCGGCCTTGATGCCTTTTATTGCTTCTTCCGGAAGTCCGCCCCAATCTTCGTCGTCTTCAACTTCAAATTTCAAACCCATTCGGGTTAAAAATTCCTGCAAAATGGGCAGATCCCGTTCTTTATCAATCTCTATAGTTAGCGTTGCCATCTATCAAATTTACGAACATAATGATCGTATTCAAAAACAAAACTACGTTTTAAGAAAATCTATCTTTCCAAAGCTGTCAATTCTGCCCCCAAAGCCCCATACCTGCAAATGTGTTAATATCTCCTAACTGTTTAAAAATCCGCACTTGCGAAATCCGCACATCTGCGCATTAACCCATATATTTACCCATCCATAATTTCTGATAGTTGATGAGCGAAGATTTGACTAATAATAATACGCCCGGTAATAACAACGAAACACTTCATAACATCACTTCCCTCGACGGGCTGTACGAAAACTGGTTCCTCGATTATGCCTCCTACGTCATCCTCGATCGTGCCGTTCCGCATATCAACGACGGTTTAAAACCCGTTCAGCGCCGGATACTTCACTCCCTTAAAGAGATGGACGACGGCCGCTTCAACAAGGCTGCCAACGTGATCGGTAATACCATGAAATACCACCCCCATGGTGATGCTTCCATCGGCGATGCCATGGTACAATTAGGACAAAAAAACCTCCTCATCGATTGCCAGGGCAACTGGGGCGACCCGGTAACCGGCGACTCAGCTGCCGCGCCGCGTTATATCGAAGCCCGCCTGTCAAAATTTGCACTCGACGTTGTTTTCAATCCTGATACCACCGATTGGCAGGCCAGCTATGACGGCCGTAACCGCGAGCCGATCACCCTGCCTGTAAAATTCCCGTTGTTATTGGCACAGGGCGCTGACGGCATTGCCGTTGGGCTTGCTACCAAAATATTACCCCACAATTTTATTGAGCTGATCGACGCTTCTATTGAAGTACTTAAGGGAAACCGGCCCGACCTGATGCCCGACTTCCCCTTCGGAGGCCTGGCTGACGTTGCTGCCTATAACGAGGGGCAGCGCGGAGGCAGAGTAAGGGTGCGGGCCAAAATCGTGGAGCGCGATAAGAAGACCCTTGCCATCACTGAAATACCATACACCACCACCACCGGCGGCCTGATGGAAAGCATTGTGGCGGCTAATGAAAAAGGTAAGATCAAGATCAAAAAGATCGAGGACAACACGGCCAAAAACGTGGAGATCGTGGTTCACCTTGCCCCCGGCATTTCGCCCGACGTCACCATCGATGCCCTTTACGCCTTTACCGATTGCGAGGTTTCCATATCGCCCAATACCTGTGTTATACAGGATGACAAGCCGCGGTTTATGAGTGTGAACGACATGCTTAGCGAGAGCACGCATAACACCCGCCGTCTGCTCAAAATGGAGCTCGAGATCAAGCTGAAGGAACTGATGGAAAAAATATTCTTCAACTCCCTGTTGAAAATATTTATACAGGAGGGGATGTATAAAAACCCGGGGTACGAAAGTTCCGGCAATTTTGATACCGTGGTGGACGTGTTGAACAAGCTGTTCACGCCCTTCTTCCCGCAGTTTTATCGCGAGATCGTTCCGGAAGACTATAAAAAACTGATCGACAAGCCGATGAGCAGCATCACTCGTTTCGACGTAAAGAAAACGGACGAGCAGATCAAAGGATTGGAGGCGGAGATAAAAGAAGTTAAGCACCACCTGAAGCATTTGACCGATTTTGCAATTGCCTGGTTTCAAAAACTAAAGGATAAATACGGCAAGGGCCGCGAACGCAAAACCGAGCTGCGCACATTCGACCGCGTGGAAGCTGCCCAGGTAGCGCTCGCCAATGTTAAGCTATATGTCAACCGCGACGACGGCTTCATCGGCAGCGGCTTGAAAAAGGACGAGTTTGTATGCGATTGCTCCGATATCGACGAGATCATCGTTTTCCGGGCGGATGGCCGATGCATGATCACCAAAGTGCAGGACAAGGTGTTTGTCGGCAAGGAAATTATCCATGCTGCCGTATTCAAAAAGAACGATGAGCGCACCGTTTACAACATGATCTATAAGGATGGGCAGAGCGGTGTAAGCTACATCAAGCGCTTCTCGGTGGTAGGCGTTACCCGCGATAAAGAATACGATCTTACCAAGGGCAGCAAAGGTACCCGCGTATTATATTTCAGCGCCAACCCCAACGGCGAGGCGGAAATCGTAAATATCCAACTAAAGCCGCATAGCAAACTCAAAAAGCTGCAATTCGACGAAGATTTCGCAGCAGTGACCATAAAAGGGCGGGCCTCGCTGGGTAACATCGTCACCAAGTACCCGGTAAAAAAGATCGTCCTGAAAAGCAAGGGCCTTTCCACACTGTCGGGCCGCAAGATATGGTACGACGAAATCCTGAAACGTCTCAATGCCGACGGCCGTGGCAAATACCTCGGCGAATTTGACGGGGACGACAAGATACTCACCATCCTAAGCACTGGCATCTACGAACTCACCAGTTTCGACTTGAATAACCACTTCGACGACAAGATGATCTTGATCGAAAAATATAATCCTGAAAAAGTTTATTCGGCAGTTCATATCGACGGAAAATCAAAAAACTACCTTGCAAAACGGTTCATGTTTGAGAATACGGTGATCGGCAAACAGGTAAGCCTCATCAGCGATGAGAGCGGATCGAAACTGGTATTGATATCGGGCGCAGCCCATCCACTTGTGACGGTGGTTCAGCTAAAGGGTAAAGAACAGGCGTCGGAGACTTTGGAGATCGACCTCGCCACCCTAATCGATGTAAAAGGCATGAAAGCGATGGGCAACCGCCTGGTGCAGCACCCGGTTAAATCGGTGGAATTTGCAGGCGAGATCCCTGTTGAGGAAAGCGGGCAAACCGGACCGGCCGATGAAGAGGAATCAACATTCGAAACGGAACCCATTGCCGAAACGCCGGCCGAAGCGGCAAAACCGGCTGAAACGACCAAAGCCGCCCCGGAGATTAAAAGTGATAAAGCAGAGCCGCAAACTGAGCCTTCAAAACCGGTTAATGCACCGGCGGAAGCGCCGCCAACGCCGCCTAAGAAAATCGATTTCGAGATCACCAATCCCGACGATATTGAAATGGATGATAACGGGCAGTTGGGACTGTTTTAGTCAACATTTGTTGGTTAAAGCAAAGAGGGCAATTCAAATCCGTTCGAAGTCAAAGGCAGTGGCAAACCCGCGTTACCAATTGCCCGTCATTTTAGAATCTTAAAACATTAATGAAATTAAAAATAGCTAACTTGCGTTGATGTTATCAACTACCGAAATAGAAACCAGGCTACGCGACATTAAACCCGTACTTACAGAGAAATTTCATGTAAGCAGCATTGGCTATTTTGGATCGTATGCGAAAGGACTGCAAACAGATACCAGCGATTTAGATTTGGTGGTAGAGTTTTCAAAACCTGTAGGCTGGGCCTTTTTTACCTTAGAAGGTTTCCTGGAGCAGTCCTTAGGCATTAAAGTAGACTTAACAACAAAGGACGGTATAAAAGCACGAATCAAGAACGCGATCCTCAACGAGGTAAAATACATTTGAAAGCCGGCGAACGAGATCAGATACTTTACCTTGAAGACATTGTTCTTTCCATGCAAAGAGTCGAAGAATATGTCTCAGGGTTGGATTTCATTAAATTTAAGCAAGATTATAAAACCGTTGATGCGGTAATCCGCAATTTTGAGGTTATTGGCGAAGCTTCGAGGAATTTATCGGAGAACGCCAAGACTAAGTATCCTCAAGTGCCCTGGAAGGAGATGTACCGCTTACGAAATCGGATTAGCCATGAATACTTTGGAATTGACTACGAAATAATCTGGCATATAGTCACCGATCATCTGCCTGGAAACTTGAAAGATGTTCTTATGGCTTTAGAAAACGAGCGATTAAACGAAAAATAATTTTCTTTAATTTTTAAGCTGGGGGATTTTTTCCGCTCTTTTGTCAGAATGAAAAAGCATGCGCTATTAGTTTTCGCCCTCGCCATTCTTGCCAACATTTGCCTCGGGCAAAAAGCAACGCACACCTTCGCCCTCGGCGATTCAACATTTTTGCTGGATAACAAGCCCTTCCAGATCATTTCCGGTGAAATGCACTGCACCCGTATACCGCGCGCCTATTGGCGTGCACGTATGCAGATGGCCAAAGCTATGGGCTTGAATACCATTGGCACCTATGTTTTCTGGAACGCCGAAGAGCCCGAAGAAGGCAAGTTCGATTTTACCGGCAACAACGATATTGCTGAATTTGTACGCATTGCTAAAGAAGAAGGCCTTTGGGTGGTGCTGCGCCCCAGCCCCTACGCCTGCGCCGAATGGGAGTTTGGCGGCTACCCCTGGTGGCTGCTCAAAGATAAATCATTGAAGGTGCGCAGTAAAGATCCAAAGTTCTTAAAATACTACCACGATTATATCATGCAGTTGGGCAAACAGCTTTCGCCCTTGCTGGTAACCAACGGCGGCAATATTTTAATGGTGCAGATAGAGAATGAATACGGCTCGTACAGCGACGATAAAGATTACCTCGACATTAACCGCAAAATATTCCGCGAGGGTGGTTTTTCGAGCCTGCTGTTTACCTGCGACGGCCCTTCGCAAATGCCGCGCGGCTATTTGCCCGGTTATTTACCGGCGGTTAACGGCCTCGACAATCCCAAAGAAGTTAAAACGCTCATCAACAAATACCACGACGGTAAAGGTCCCTATTACATCGCCGAATGGTACCCCGGCTGGTTTGACAGCTGGGGAAGTCCGCACAATGGCAGCAATGCCGATGATGACGCCAAAAAACTGGATACCGTTTTGTCAGCCGGTATTTCCATCAACCTGTACATGTTTCATGGCGGCACAACCAGAGGATTTATGAACGGGGCAAACATGAGCAAAACCGATCCCTATGCCCCTCAAACAGCCAGCTATGATTATGATGCTCCCCTGGATGAAGCAGGCAACCCTGCACCCAAATTCTTCAAATTCAGGGAGGTGATAGAAAAACACCTCCCGCCCGGACAAAAGCTGCCGCCCGTGCCTGCAAAAACCCCGGCTATTGCGATTAAGCAAATTAAACTAAATCAAAAGGCCTCGTTATTCAGCCATCCTGGTCAGCCGGTCATCAACCAGGTTCCGCTTTGTTTTGAAGATTTGAACCAGGGCTATGGCTTTGTGCTATATCGTACCACACTGAAAAATGCCACCAGTGGATTATTAAAGATCACCGAGATGCGCGATTTTGCAACGGTTTATATCGATGGAAAGCGGGTTGGCGTTTTGGACAGAAGGCTAAAGCAGGATTCGCTGCAGATCAGTTCTCCGGATGCCAATGCTGTCCTTGATATTTTGGTTGAAAATAATGGCCGGATAAATTATGGTCCGTTTCTTATTGACAACCGCCAGGGGATTACAGACAAAGTTACATTGGGAGGGTCTGACCTAACCGGATGGAAAATGTACAGATTTCCCTTCACGTCGTTAAGCGGGTTCACATTTAGCAGAAATAAGCCGAATGATCATCCCGAACCAGTCCTTTTTAAAGGAACATTCACACTTACGAAAACTGGTGACACCTACCTGGATATGCGCGGTTTTGGCAAAGGCTTCGTTTTTTTGAACGGGCACAACCTCGGCAAATATTGGTATATCGGCCCGCAGCAAACAATTTATGTGCCGGCCTGCTGGCTTAAAAAAGGCATCAATCAAATAACCGTGTTTGATGAATTGAAAAGTAATCATGCAAGCATTACCACATTAGATCACCCGCTATTAAACGAGGTTGTTAAAGATTGACCTGTACCAGCCTATAAATTAAACCGGTAATTTATTATATTTGGTACGCTGTCGCCAAACGGCAGCAAGCTATCGATGTTTTTCAATTACGGTTCCTATTATTATCTCATTGTCGCACTGCAAATATTTTGCGGGATCCATAGCTATCGCCGGGGAACATTGAACAGGTGGATCCTATTGATTGTATTCCTACCCATAATTGGAAGTATTATTTATTTGTACAGCGAGGTGCTTAACGGCCGGAAAAGCTTTATTAAGCCAACTAACTTCAGCGGCCCTCCCTCCCGGCCAGGCGCAAATCTTAAAAAACTGGAAGAGCAGCTACGCTTTACCGATACTTTCGCCAACAAAATAAACCTGGCCGATGCATACCTCGCTGCCGGCGAAACACAGAAAGCAATCGATCTGTATAAAGCCAGCCTCACCGGCGCTTTTTCTGAAAATGAGCATGTGATGCAGCAACTGATCGTAGCCTACTCGGCGCTGCAGCAATACGCCGAAATTATCCCGCTTGCAAAAAAGCTTTACAAAACGCCGCAGTTTGCACGGTCGCGGTCGCATATGCTTTATGCCATGGCGCTGGAAAATTTGGGCGAAACTGAACAGGCTGAAAACGAATTCAAAGCCATGAAGGGCCGCTATGCCTATTTTGAGCAGCGTTACCAATACGGTCTCTTTTTAAAACGGGCGGGCCGCGATGAAGATGCCTGGCAAGTCTTTACCGACATACTGAACGAGGAGCAGCACCTGAGTCCTGTGGAACGGAAAAGTAATCGTATTTGGTTTGCGAAAACGAAAGATGCGATAAGGACAATAGTCCCGGCTCAAAAGACTTAATAAAATATTGAATCCGACTATTGATTTAGAAGAGACATTAGAGGCTGCGCCTAAACGATCCCGAGGTAAACTTCTGTTTGGTAATGAAAGCTAACCTTACCATTCCTGTTATACCTGGCAAAGATTTCCTTTAACATCCCCCTAAACTTTTCACCTGCTTCGGTACCCTCCTGCGGCACGTATGAGGAGCTGTATGCCCGGCCCAACAGCCCATCTTCATCAAAAACCTGTTCATTGGGGAATTTTACCGCCTCATATTGGCCATCCTTAAAAAAAGCCTTGAAGTCGATGTCGCTGATGTTGCGGTGATTGACTTTGTTGTAATCAACCGAGTCCTGTTTCAGTAAGCTTTCATACGCCTGGGCAAATTCATTGGTACCGGCGTCGCGGTTATTCCAGATCAATGCAACCTGCCCGCTGTCACTTAATATCCGCTTGAACTCAATCCTGGTCTTTTGCGCGTCAAACCAATGGAAAGCCTGCGCGCAAACAACCAGATCAACGCTGTGATCAGGCAGGGTTGTTGTTTCGGCCGTTCCGTTTACCGCCATAAAACCCGGATTGCCGTTAAATTGCCCGATAGCAGCATTTTGCATAGCATGGTTGGGTTCAACAGCATAAACAATGTAGCCCTGTTGAAGCAAAAGACGTGTAAATATCCCGGTGCCAGAACCAACGTCGGCTATGGGTGATCCGTGCTGTAACTCGCACGCTCTCTTTAAGTAATCAATAACTTCCGGCGGGTAGGAAGGCCTGTATTTTACGTAGTTATCCACCCTGTCGGAAAATCTCCGGGTAGAATCGGTATTCATCGGCATTAAGAATTAAAAAATGATAAGCAGCAATATGATCAGTATGACGATGCCGGCCCCGATCATATACAAACTGGGATCGATGAGTTTCGATTCTTTTTTCAGATCTTTTAACTCGGCACGGTATGCTTTTCGCTCATCCTTTGTCATCAGCGACTTGTCTTCCTGCTTTAGCTCTTCCACACGTTGTTTTATTTCCAGTAAACGCGCCTGCTTTTCTTCGGGCGTCATTGCAGCCACAGCTTCTTTAGTTAGTTTATCAGCGGTTACAACAGTAGTAGTGGCAGCATGGCTGCTGAATGCGGCTAAATTGAGCAACAGGATTGCTGCGGCAAGGTAGATGGTTTTTTTCATGTTTTGGAGCGCTTGCTTTATTCAACTAAGTTAAAACAAAGCAAAATGTTTTTCGGAAATAAAGCTGTTACAAACTAATAAAAAAGGCCGCTTCAAAAACATGGCCCGGCTTAACACTTTGAATATCTTCTTTTTGGCTGATGTCGACATGTTTTCCCGCCGTATCCGCACAGCCCAGCCAAGGTTCTATGCACACAAAATCGCCACCACCCTTGGCCCAAATCCCCAGGTAGTTAAAGTGCGGAAATTCCACCGTCACCGTTTTATCGTGCTTATTGCTTCTGATGGTAACCTCGCGCGACTGCAGATCCTTGAATACAAGCGCATCCTGGTCGAACAGGTCGCGGGTTAGGTACAGTTTATTGGCGGGTGAAAGGATACGCCGCGTTTCGCCGCTGAAAGTGCCCTCTGGTGATATTATATGCGTTATCAGATGTTCCTCTACCTCAAATTCTATATAATAATCTTCATATTTTTCGCCCGGATAAAAAGGCACGTTGAACGCCGGATGGCCCCCCACGGAAAAGAAGATAGTTTTGTCATCATGGTTCACCAATTTGTACGTTATGCGCAAAGCATTATCGATCAGTGTGTACAAAACCTGGAAGTCGAATTTATAGGGATAAACCGGCAAGGTGTGTTCGGAATTGGGCAGAGAAAAGACAGCGTGATCTTCCTCTTCCTCTAACAAAATAAATTCAGATTGCCGTGCAAAGCCATGCCGCTTCATGGGATAGTTGTGACCGTTAACCAGTAGTTGGTCATCGATTAGCTGCCCCACTATCGGGAAAAGGTTGGGCGCATGCCAGGGCCAAATGTTCGGATCGGCTTGCCATAGGTGTTCCAGTTGGTTTGCTTTGTCGTACAGCGAGTTCAACTGTGCACCTTTGGTGTCGATCACAACTTTGAGGTATTCGTTTTCTAAAATAGCCATAGGTATTGTGTGGATGAAAAACCTCCGAAATTAGGAAATTGTTTTTTATAGTTAGAAACGTCGGGAAGTCCGGAAGTCGGGAAGTCCGGAAGATGCTGCTTTCAGTCATCATCCTTCTTTTTCTGCTCCGGTATTACGAACGCGCTGCGTTTCGGTGCGGGTAATTCGGCCTTTTCACCTTTTACATATTTCCATATTACCGCGTTCAACTCCAGGTCGGGTACGGCGTCTTCTTTGGCGAGGTTAAAAAATTGGGAGCGCCGGCTGCTTTCATTGTCGGCTACGTTGCGTTTTTCCAAATCGACCTGGGCGGGAATGACGGTATAAGGCGCCGGGTCGGGCGTGCTGGTGAAACATTCGTATAGCGGCAAAGCTGCGGCATCGTACTGGCTCATAGGCGGAAGGCCAAGGATCAACTCGATGGTTCTCAACACACCTGACGTGGAATACATGGCATGCACCGGGGTGTTCCGTTTCACATAGGGCCCTGCCACATAAACCGGCGACCGGTGTGCATCTACATGGTCGGGGCCGTTTTGCGCATCGTCCTCCAAAACAAAAACCACCGATTCCTTCCATACCGGGCTGTGCGACAAATGTTCGAGCATCAGGCCAACGCCCTGGTCGTTGTCGGCGACGGCGGCAATGGGTGAAATGGCGCCTTTATGCTGCCCGCTGGTATGGTCGTTGCTAATGCGGATGGTACTCAAGTGCGGCAATTGGTTAATTGCCACCAGCGAATCGAAATCATGGGCCCAAACCTGTTCGCGGTAGCGGTCGGTAATGTTGAGATCAAAACTGGGCGACTTTACGCAATAATGCCCTTCCAGCGATTTAATATTGGGTTTGTAATCGTCGGCAAATTCGCCGTAGGTGCGGTAGCTTACACCGGCACGTTTGCAATAATCCCAAATATATCCATCGCGGGGATCCCCCGCACGGCGGGTACCTTCCGAATCGTAATTGCCGCCGCGGCCGCCGTAACTGGTTGGCCATGTTTTTTCAATAAAATCGGTGGCGTAAGCGGCTGTGCTCCAGTTATGGCCATCAGCGCTTACCTCGGCATCCACATAAAAATTGTCCAGCAGCACAAAGTTATTTGCAATAGCATGCTGGTTCGGCGTAACCTTTTCACCAAAGATGCACAGCGAGGTATCACCATTACCTTGCGGGATATCGCCCAAAACCTGGTCGTACGTCCGGTTTTCCTTAATGATGTAAAACACATACTTTATTGGCGACTTTTCGCCCCGTCTCCGCGGAATGGGATTTCCAGCCACACCCTGCGCTGTAACCGCAACCTGGTTATTAAACGGCGTATTGCTATAAACCTGTTTGGTATAGCTTTTCATCTGCAAGATGCTGGGCGCATCAATAATTGATAATTTTCCCCAAAACAGCCCGCCAATGTATTGCTCTTTGGCGTTGGTCGCCCCCGTTTTGTAGCCGCTGTTGTCTGTTTTCTTCACCGGCTGCGGGCCTTGCGGGTTGGCCATACTGGTAAAACCTTTGCCGTTGGCTACTAAAATCTTGCGTCCAAGGGTACGCACATAAGTGGGATACCATCCAACGGGGATGAAACCGAGGCTGCGACTCTCGCCGGGCTGGCTTACTTCAAATACCGCCAGGCAATTGTTATCGGCGTTAGCTATATAAAGCGTTTTCTGGTCGGCCGAAAGTGCCAGGCCATTGGTAGTGGAACCGGTGAGTTTGGTTGGATACAGTGCCGCGTTGATCACCTCAAGGGTTTTGCGTGTTGCTGTGTTGATCAGCGATACGGAGTTGTCATTGGCGTTAGCCACGTATAAAATGCTGCCTTTTTTGTTCAGCAGCAATTCATTGGGATGGCTGCCTACAGGGATGCTCCCGGTAATCGATCCTGTCGAAGTGTTGTAGCAGGTTACTTCCGATCCGCCCCAAATGGAAATGTACAAGGTATGTTCATCGGGCGACAAGATGCAGCTGTATGCTTCGGCGTCCAGTTTTACACGTTTTACGATATTCCTGCTTGACAGATCGATCACATAAAGCGCGCTATCCTCTTTAGTAACTGTATAAAGTCGCGTGCCGGCACGGTTAACCGCAATGCCGGTGGCGCATACCTTGTTTTTTGGCCAGGCGTGCGGCGCAAGCTTGATGGTATCGCAACGCCCCAGCTTCCTGTTTTCGATATGGAAAGCCATTATCCAGTTATCGTTCCCCCCGCCGGCATATAGCGTTTTTTCGTCGTGACTAAACGCCAACCCGTACCAGGCCTTACCAACAATGCGTTCGTCCAGTTGTTTTTCAGTTTTGGGGTCGATAAGTTGTATGCTTTGTGTGCTTTCGCCATTATTCGTCACGGCCAGCAAATCACCCGATGCGGATAGTTGCATATTGAGGGGCAGATCACCCAAAGGCATCGAACGCCCCGCCGGACTCAATTTCCAGCCATTTGGCAGCAGTACCTGGTCTGTTTTGGCTATTTGACCAGGCGTTTGGGCCTGTGTTGTGTCGGTGAAAAAGAGAAAAAGTGGCAGTAGCAGTAGCAGTCCGGACGATTGCAAGAAAGCAGAACCCATGCCGCACCTTTTGCGCGATCTAAGAAATACGTCGGCTGATTGCCGAATGCTGAATGTATTGCTCTCTGAACTGGAATTCAAATCGGTTGCGATGGAGTCGACGTGACCTATGCTTTGGTGTTTTATTTTCATGGCAGAAAGATAATTACCCAAAGTTAGGCATTGGATTGATGAGTTAAATGGGTTAACAGAAAGTTAATGCGTGGGGCCGGGATAACGGGAGTGCTTGCCTTACAATTGCGGCTGCTTAATTTTTTTAAAAGGCTTCTGCAACTGCCTGTAATATTGTAACACCCTGATCCGGAATATATCCGTGAGTAGTGTAAATAGCAGGATGATAGCCGGAATATAAAACGCATGAAAGGTTAACAGCCGGAATAGCCACGCGCCGGCCAGTGCCCCCGCCATAAAGAAAAATATGATAACAAGCCGCAATTTTATTCTTTTCTTTAGCTGTGCGCTATCATCGGGGCGTTTTTGCAAAACCTGTGCCAGCTCGATACCCAGATCGGTAAATGTTCCTGTGAGGTGGGTTGTTCTGACGACCGATCCGGATACGATAGAAACCAGCGCGTTTTGCATTCCCATCGAGAACAGCAGGCTTCCGGCAAACAGTTCTTTATCAACCAAGCTGTTATCATACCGGTAGCCGGCAATCGCTACCCAAAGCAGTATTATCAATTCGATAACAATGGGTACAACATAAGAATACCGCTGGTTTTTGCCGATGTAGGAGACTACGAGGCTTGAAATAAACGCCCCGGCCAAAAAAAGAAACATCCATAGGGCAACCACCCTTGCAGTTCTCCAGTCCTGCATAGCAATCCGTTCGGCAAATAACGCCGCATGACCCGTTACATTTGTGGTTAGTACCGAAAACGCCAAAAAGCCCGCTGCGTTTACAAACCCGGCTATCATACCCAATAGGGAAGCCAGGTTGACATTGTGCTGGTAGGTTCGTTTGGTGCCATGATGCCTTAACATTTTAATTGGCGGCACTGTTAATGTGGCTAAATCAACCGCGCTTAAATATCGGTAATATTATCCCGCTGAAAGATTTCCGTTAAAAAATTGGCAAAATTGTTTCACAATAACGCGTTCCCAATATCTATGTAACAAAACCGAGTCTCCCTGAGCCTGAACTTTGGTCGACAGGAGGTTTACAGGTGTGGGGGTGCCTGCGGGCCGCGAGTTTCAACAGTTCAGACAGTCACCGGCTCAGTTTGTGCGAGTAGTTCCTGATAAACTGCATCCCAAAGGGCCATGCGCTGCTGCAGCGCGGCCAGCGTTGCCTCTTCCACCTCCAGCCATTTGGCTTCATTCGTGCCGCAAAGTTCGGCGGTCATTTCCATTGTCAGGTGGCTGTGGTGTTCGCCGTCCACTTCGATGTGCCTGTCGAGGTAATATTTAAATTCGGAAACCTGGCCGGGAAATTTATCGTTCAGCTCATTCACCATGGAAAGGAACATATTGGGGATAAGGTCTTCGCGGCCAAAGGTGAATACCGCTGCCTGTACATGCGGTTTCCCGCTGTTGATGACGCTAAAAGTGTATTCGACAAATTCACGTGCGGCAGCGGGAACATCCGCCGCGTCGAAAGCAGTGGAAAAGTCGCGGGATTGTTGCAGCACTTCGATAAATTTCAGGAAAGCAACCGGCTGCACGCCACATTGCTGCATGGCCTGCAAATACAATTCATAATGGCTCATCCGGTTTCCGCAGCTGTCCACGTCGCTTTCCTCGCCAGTGACGATCTCGTTAATTATATACCGTGTATTGGCCGAGCCAACAGGAAACCAGGGCACCAAGGTACAGGTGAGGTTGTTTTGCAGCGCCTTTAGCAGCGACATGAAATCCCACACCGCATAAATATGGTAATTCATAAAAACCGCCAGGTCGTCGAGGGTGCTGATACGCTCAAAAACGTGATGATTAATGATTTGCTGCCGGATGGGGTTGATGGCTGATTGAAGCTTTTGAATAGATGCCTGCATGTTTTATTTTCCAGGCGCAAATGTAAGATTTTGATCGAACCAGCGATAAAATGAAAACTATATGGAATGGGTTTAGCGGGATTATGAGAAAATGATGACGTGCGGAAGTACGGCTTGTTATCGAAATCAGGTATTTTTTATTGCTTCTTTAATGACTTGTTTATCCTGATCCCTACGCCTGCCGGATGTATAGCGTTTATACCATCCCCTAACATGTTTTGCCCATTCGCCGTTTAGAATGGAATTTTGTTTATTGCCAACCTGTGCCATAGTTTTTAATTAATTATGGGCGAATTGTCCGATGCTCGTCATAATGAGGTATTCGTCCTTTGGAAACCAGTCTAATACCGGCCTAAAATAAAAAAACTTCCGAAGTTTCGAAAACTTCGGAAGTTTAACTTATGTGTTGTTTATGTCAGGGACTATGGTTACTTCCCGCTGCCCACCTGCATCGGGTTAACAACCCCGGTTGCGCCGCCACGGGCACCGGCTGCTGCTCTTTGCTTAAATACCTGGAACTTTGACGGCTCCGGCAGTTTGCCCCAATAGTTGTTACTTTCGTCGATATCGCAGGTTTCGCGGTATGGGTCGAGCTGGATGGAGGTTACTTCCTTATCCTGCACGTAGAATTTGGATACATGTTTTTCATTCAGGCGCCAGATCTGTGCAGGAATGCGGTCAATGGCCTTTGTGCCATCGGCATAAGTAAACTGCACGATGATCGGCATCACCAAACCACCCTTGTTGCTGAAGTTAAGCTCGTAGAAATATTTGTTGGCAAACTTTGCTTTTTCTTCATCGGTAAAAGGTTCCGGAGCACTGTTTGCAGCGTTCTTGGCAGTTGTAAAATCCCTGAATTTTGAGCTGTCGACGGATGCCAGGCCGCGGTCGTACTTCCAGTAAAAGTCGCGGACAATGGTATCCTTGTCAACATAGAATTGTATGGTTTTATCCTCACGGTTCCTGATCTTGGAGATATCCTCGTAGTTATTTACCGCCGGAGGCGCCACTTTGGTTTGTGCCTGTGCAGTGCGGCTAAACGTTGGCGGCAGGTTGCCGTTCATATCCGCGCGGGCCACTTTTACCGAATCGAGTGCGATGTCGCAGGGGTCGGTGCCATAGAACCAGCCACGCCAGAACCAATCCAGGTTTTCGCCGCTGGCATCTTCCATCGTACGGAAGAAATCGGAAGGGGTTGGGTGTTTGAATTCCCAGCGGCGTGCATATTCTTTAAACGCAAAATCGAACAGCTGACGGCCCATGATGGTTTCGCGCAGGATGTTCAGCGCAGTGGCCGGTTTGGTATATGCATTCGGGCCGAAGCGGACAATATCTTCGGAGTTGGTCATGATAGGCTCCAGTTCGTCTTTTGGCAGCTTCATGTAATCGACCTGGGTATAAGCTGCACCTTTTTTGCTGGGGTACTTGTTGTCCCAAAGCTCTTCGGCCAAATATTCCAGGAAAGAGTTGATGCCCTCATCCATCCAGGTCCACTGCCGTTCGTCGCTGTTTACGATCATCGGAAAGAAGTTATGGCCTACTTCGTGGATGATCACACCGATCATGCCGTTTTTGGTGCTTTCGCTGTAGGTGCCGTCTTTTTCGGTCCGGCCATAGTTAAAGCAGATCATCGGGTATTCCATCCCGTTTGATGCCTCAACGCTTTGCGCTACCGGGTAAGGGAAAGGGAAAGTAAAATGCGAATAGGTTTTAACCGTGTGGGCTACCAGCCGGGTGGAATATTTGGCATACAGGCCATAAGCCTCTTTACCATAATAGCTCATGCACATTACTTTTTTGCCTTCCACGTCCTGGCCCATGCCGTCCCAGATAAATTTACGGGAGGATGTCCAGGCAAAATCGCGCACGTTATTGGCCTGGAAAACCCAGGTTTTTGTGGCTGTGCTGGGATGGCTTTCTTTGTAGGTGGCTTCAGGCAGTGTAACCATTTGCACCGGTACGGCTGATGTTTTTGCTTGTGTATAACGCGCTAACTCCTTTGGTGATAAAACAGCCTCATAGTTCTGGCATTCGCCGGTACCGCCTACGATGTGGTCGGCCGGAACGGTCATCTGCACATGGAAGTTACCAAAGGTGAGCGCAAACTCGCCGCGGCCGGTAAACTGGTGGTTTTGCCAGCCCTGGAAATCGCTGTAAACGCACATGCGCGGGTACCATTGGGTCATGGTAAATAAGTAATTGCCATCGCCGGGGAAAAATTCATAGCCGCCGCGGCCGCCCTGTACCATCCTGTCGGTGATCTTGTAATACCATTTTACATGGAACAGCATGTGCTCGCCTGGTTTTAACGGTGATGCGATGTCGAGCCGCATCATCGTTTTGTTGATAGTATAAGGGATATCTTTCCCCAGGGCATCGGTAATGCTCAGTATTTTATCGCCAAAGCCGTTATCATCTGTCGATATAACCGCACGCTGCAAAGCAGTGGTGGTCGCCACCTTCGGCATGGTGGTGCTGCTTTGGTAATTGGCATTGTTCAGGTTGTTGTGCTGATTCTCATCCAACTGCATCCAAACATAGTCCAGCGGGTCGGGCGAGTTGTTATAATAGGTGATGGTTTCCGAGCCCGTCAGCTTGAGGTTTTTCTCGTCGAGCTGGCATTTAATGTCGTAATCCGCCCGCTGTTGCCAGTATTTTGCGCCGGGGGCGCCGCTGGCGGTGCGCTGCTCGTTTGGCGTTGGCATTATGGTGCCCAACTGCTCAAACTTGTTACCGTGGTTGCTGCCGGGGTTGTTCTGGATGTCCTGCGCAAAGGCGGCGCCGGCGCATGTAACCGAAACGAGTAGTGTAAAGATTTTTTTCATGGTCGTTACTGCTTATGTGTCGTCTGTTTTATAGGGTATCATTTCCTGCTGCGATGGGCTTAGGGAAAATGACGATATTATCTGTTTACCCCTCTAAATCTCCCCTAAATATAGGGGAGACTTTTGATTGGGGGAATATTTAGTATTTCTTCTTTTTTATTTTACTTCAGTTATATCCATCAGAACGGCAACCGTTCAAGCGCCATTTTAAGCGATAGTGCAAATACGCCGGCTGAGAGGAAGACGACCCAGTCGCGGCGGTTTATTTTCAGTAAATTTAAGAACAGAATACTGACAATTAAAATGATTGCCACACAAAATATTTGCCCGGCTTCCAAACCGATATTAAACCCAAAAAGGCCCCATCCGATGGTTTGGTCCGAGGCCAGCATGATACGGATCGCATTGGCGAAGCCCATGCCGTGAATGAGCCCGAAAAACAAGGCAAGATAATAATTTATCCGGGCGCTTTTGCCTTTGTTATCCACCTGGATCACATTATTTAACGCTGTAATAAAAATGGTACATGGGATCAGGAATTCAACCCATTTGCTGGGGAAACGGATGATATCATATACACTTAGCGCCAGGGTAAGTGAATGGCCGATGGTGAACGCCGTTACGAGGATCAACACCTTTTTGATATCACGGATAGAATACACACAGGCCAGAGCCAAAACGAAAAGCTGGTGATCAAGCGCATCGCGGCTGATGATGTGCTCCCAGCCCATCTTGAAATAAAAAGCAAAGTCGGACATTACGTATTGCGCATTGAAACGCCTAATTTAGGACGATTTTTTAACACCGGAAACTGCGAAAAGACATGGGTGCATTTATTGTTAAACCGCTATTATATTGTTACATTTTATTGCTGGCTGGTTATACGCCAGCAGATCATTTGTCAGCGAGCCGGCTGCCTATGGCTTCCCAACCTTCCGATCACCGGCCGGGCATGGCCGACAGGTTTTTGAAACGCCATCCCATTCACGTCAGCACCAGCAATATCGAGTACAACAAAACGGACGGCAAGCTGGACGTGATCTGCACCTTGTTTACCGATGATTTTGAAGATGCGCTGGCCAAACAATACCACGCCAAAACCGACCTCACCAAACAGGAAATGCACACAGCCATGGATGAACTGGTGAAAAAATACATTGCCGCCAACCTGGATATACAGGCGGACGACCGCAGCGTTAAGCTCAATTACCTGGGCTACGAGATCAACAGGGAAGCGACGGATGTGTATTTTGAATCGGACCAGTTGCCTCCGGTTAAAAAGGTGGATGTGGCCGTAAGCCTGCTTTACAGCCTCTTTGATGACGAGATGAACATCGTGCACATTATCGTTGGCGGCGTAAGGAAAAGTGAGAAGGTGAATTACCCGGATAAGAAGGTGGAGCAGGTGTTTTGACATGCGGGGCTGATCGCCAATAAATTATACAATTTGTATAATTTATTGGCGATAATTTCGTATATTAGTGTTTTAATTAAGATCGGAGAAATTATGCCGAAGAATGGATGTTAAAATTATTAGCGTTGCGACAAACGGTGAAGTAAAGGCAATTATTAAGCCGGGCAAAGCAACTCAGCTTCCCTCCATGCACGATAATTGGAGGTTTAATTTTGATAAACAGATCAGAAAACTAGCCAATGCAACAGCATATGTACTGGTTACCGAAGAAACTCCAGAAATCGTAGAGGGGTGTATGATTTTCCAAATGGTGGATAAGATAAGGCCCAACATGGCTTTTGTTGAGATTGCGCCCCATAATAAAGTTAATGAAAGAAAATATAATCATGTAGCGGGATGCTTAATAGCTTATGCTTTTCTGCGGACGTTAATAGAAGGTAAGGGTGATTATAATGGTATTTTATTTCTCGACGTTTTAGAGGAACGAAAAGAAGATCAGCAAAAATTAATGAATCTGTATACCCAAAAATACAATGCAAAAATATTTAGAGGAACAAGAATGGTGATTGCCGACGACGATGGGCACGACTTGATAAAAAGATATCTTGAAGCAAGATAAAACAACATTATTGAATTGTAAATAAATATCGAAATGGCTAAAGTTGAAAAAGAGCATAAAGACTTTAATTTAGAATTTAAGGTAAATGACGGTCAAAAGTGGAGCAAGGAGAAATTGGCTGAAACAGATGAGATTGCGAAAGAAATAGCGGGCAATCGTACACCTGAAATGAAATTAAAAAATCGGATGCTTTCAATCAGGTACCGAATGGAGGAATACCTGCAAAATCAGGAGATTAAGGATGATAATCTGGTCAGCCTCGATCTTTGGCTTAAGGATTATCTTAAGGCGCTAAATCTCACCCAAAAGAGATTTGCAGAACTTATTGAAAACCGAGATGGTAATCTTAAAAAATATTTAATTGGTGAACGCCGGTTCAGTACAGACCTGGCAATGAAGTTTGGTCATTTCTTCCATACTAAACCCGACTTGTGGTTGAATATACAGATCAAGAATGACGTATTGTCACTTAACAAAAAGAAGGAAACAGCCACCAAATACGAAAAGTATGATTATGAAAAAGCAATGGAATGTCAGGATTAAATCGATTCGGTTAACAAGTTGGGATAAACATTAGCCTTCTGCCGCTTATTTGACCCTGATAAGAAGGTGGAGCAGGTGTTTTGAAGTGAAATAATACAGGATGGGTATGTCCTTCAGGCGGAAACCGAAAGCAATCTTGTCATTAAATCGCTAATAACAAGAGGCATTATTTATTTTTGTGACAAGGTGACCAAATGAAGATGCTTAATCGCCAAATGCCATTTCTATAAATTAAAAATCCATATCATGCAAGTTACATTGTCAATTATCATAGCCATCGCGGGATTTTTGATTGCCTGTTTTTTTACTTATAAAGCCTATGTCGTTGCAAAAAAATCTGCCGAAGATGAAATATCCCACCATAGGCAGTTGGACAAAAAATATACACTTGGCGAATGAGAATGATTAATAAGTATTACAAAAAAGTGAGATTAATTATTTCAGCCTCATCAACGAGAACGTTAGGCGCGAAATATTTACCCTAATCAAACCTATCCACCGAAAAAATACCCGTATCCATCGTTGGTTTATCGCCATTAAAAGACTCCGCCATTAGTTTGCCGGTGGCCGTCGCCATGGTCAGGCCGATCATGGCATGGCCAGTTGCTATGCCCAGGTTTTTGTATTTATTGGACAGGCCGATATAAGGCAGTCCATCCGGCGAAACCGGTCGGAAACCGAACCAAACGTCTTTTGGATCGGGCAGGGGCATTTTAAACTCGGGGAAATATTTGGGAACGGCTTCCACAATGCCTTCCACGCGGTTCATGCTCACCTCTTTGTTGATCTTGCGTACTTCCATGGTGCCGCCAAAGCGGATACTGCCGTTCATGGGCGTGATGGCTACCCGCGCCTCAGCAAGTATGGCCGGGATCGTCATTTTTTTAACGGGCTTATGGATCATAAACGAATAGCCTTTGCCCGGCATTAATGGGAGTTTGAGACCCGCAAGCTTTGCGATTGCAGGCGACCATGAGCCCCCGGCCAGCAGATACGCGTCGCCTGTGTATTCCTTGCCGCCGGCGGTTATGCCGGTTATTTTGTTGTTTTCGTGGCTGATCGCCGTAACTTCCTCGTTGCGCCGAAGCTTAACGCCCGATTGCTCCAGATGTTTGATGAGGCCCTTCATGAGCATGTTCGGGTAGATGTGCGAATCACAGCGGTAAAGTACCGACCCCAATATATCCATCTCGATACCGGGCTGCATCGCGCGGGTTTCTTCGGCCGTCAGGAATTGTGCATCAAGACCCAGTTTGGTTGCTTTCGCTACAAGGTGACGTTCATGCTCCGCAACCTTTTCGGTCTTAAATAGCACGAAGATGCCTTTGTCCTCTAAACAAAAATCAATGCCCGAATCTTTTTCAAACTGGTGGTATAGCTGGTTACTTAAAACCATCGCATCCCGTAACCCTCCGGCGGAGCGGTCAACGTGCTTTTGGGTGCAGTTCCTGGCAAACTTTAAGCCCCAGCTGATCAGATCCGGGTTCAGCGCAGGCTTTACATAAAATGGGCTTTTGTTGTTGAACATCCAGCGGATGCCCTGTCCCACCATGCCGGGTGATGCCAGCGGCACAAAATGGCTCGGTGAGATATAGCCGGCATTGCCATAGGAACAGTTATCGGTCAGGTCGCCTTTGTCTAAAACATCCACGTCCCAGCCGGATTTCTTCAAATAATATGCGGAAAACAGGCCGATAACCCCACCGCCGATGATGATTGCTTTACTCATGTGTTGTTGTGTGTGCTCATATCACCTGGAACCCAAACGCATACGGATCATCTTCCTCATCGATCGTAATGGTATTATGACCATATATCCTTGCCCAGCCCTCAATGGAAGGGATGATGGCCGGTTTGCCGCCTACAGTTGTCTCCTCCTCTACCGTGCCGGTAAATTTACTGCCTATGATGCTTTCGTGGATGAATTTGTCGCCTTTTTTTAATTTTCCTTTGGCGTACCACTGGGCCATGCGCGCCGAAGTGCCGGTTCCGCAAGGGGAACGGTCAATCGCCTTATCGCCATAAAATACGGCATTGCGGGCGGTTGCCTCTGCCGAAAGGGTTTTGCCCGCCCATAAAATATGCGAACAGCCGTTGATGGTGGGGTTATCGGGATGAACGAATGTGTATTTTTCGTTGATCCGCTCCCTAAGCACCCGGCTCCAGGCGATCAACTCCCCGGCAGTGTAATTTTCCAGTCCGGCAAAATTTTCCTGGGGATCAACGATCGCGTAAAAATTACCACCGTAACTCACGTCGAATGTTAATATGCCCAGGTCGGGGCATTCGGCGGTCAAATTTTCAGCAGCCAAGTAGGCCGGTACATTCGTAAGCTTTACCGACTTCACTTTTTTCCCCTCCTGTCTATAGGAAATAGTCACAAGGCCGGCCGGGGCTTCCATTCGTACGACCCCGGGCGTTTTTGGTTTTACCAACCCTTCCTCGATGGCAATGGTGATTGTCCCGATGGTGCCGTGCCCACACATAGGCAAACAGCCGCTGGTCTCAATAAATAAAACGGCCACGTCGTTCTCCGGGTCATGCGGCGGATAAAGAATACTGCCCGACATCATATCATGCCCCCTTGGCTCGAACATCAGCCCTTTTCGTATCCAGTCGTATTCCTTTAAAAAATGCTGGCGCTTCTCGCTCATATTATAACCACGCAAGTCAGGACCGCCACGGGCCACAAGCCGTACGGGGTTACCGCAGGTATGAGCGTCTATGCAGTGGAAGGTATAACTCGACATGATTAATTAGGTTAGTTCTAAGTCGGAAGCCTAAAGTCAAAAGTCTTGATTCGGAAGAAGGAACGCCAACCGACTTCCGCATTCGGCTCCCGATAGCTATCGGGACCGACTTCCGCATTCGACTTCTTCCTACCTCGTCCATTCATTATTAAACAAGCGCCAAATGTTGCGCGGATTAGCAATTTTTAGTTCATCGGGTAGCAACTCCTCCTCCCAATTTTGCCAGCAAACAGGCCGCACAAAGCGTTTGATCGACGATGTGCCAACCGATGTAAACCTTGCATCGGTGGTCGCCGGGAAAGGCCCGCCGTGTACGATGGCATTGCCAACCTCTACGCCTGTGGGCGGGCCATTAAGTATTACCCTGCCTGCAAGGGTCGCCAATTTATCAGTGATGCTTTTATAACCGGCCAGTTCTTCTTTTTCGGCCATTATAGTTGTGGTTAGCTGCCCGTGCAAAGAACCGATCACTTCCTCCAACTGCCCAATATCTTCAGACACAACGAGGATAGAAAATGGGCCGAAAACTTCTTCCATAAACTTCGGATCGGCCAAAAAATCGGCAGCGCTTACTTCGATCACCGCAGGTAAAGCCTGGTTTGATTTAGTCGGATCAGCCTTTTCCGAATGCCCCAATACGGCGACATGCGGGTTGGCAAAACGTTCTTTGGTAAGCCTGCCATAATTGGCACAGATTCCGGGCGTCAGCATAGTGCCCGAGGCCGTGTTTGAAACACCCGCAGCCAATGCGTTTTTGAATTGCTCAAGGCCTTCGCCGCGGATGGCGAGCAACAGGCCGGGGTTGGTGCAAAATTGACCCACGCCGAGGGTAATAGAATCGCTGTATGTTTTAGCCAGTTCTTCGGGGCGGTTTTTTAATGCGCCCGGTAATAAAATCACCGGATTGATGCTGCCCATTTCGGCAAAAACGGGTATGGGCTCCTTGCGTTCGCCTGCCATTTTTAGTAAGGCTACGCCGCCGTTGAACGACCCGGTAAAGGTTACGATTTTTGTTTTGGGGTGTTTTACCAATACCTCACCCACAGAAAAGCCACTATCATAGAGAACGGAAAATACGCCTTCGGGCATGCCGGTTTTTTCTGCGGCCTTTTTTACTGCCCCTGCCACCATTGCGCTCGCACCCGGATGTGCGGCGTGGGCCTTTACCACCACGGGGCAGCCCGCCGCTAACGCGGCAGCTGTATCGCCACCGGCAACGGAGTAGGCGAAGGGGAAATTACTTGCTCCAAATACCACCGCAGGGCCAAGCGGGACCATCATTTTGCGGATGTCTACTCGTGGCAGCGGCTTGCGGTCGGGAATGGCGGTATCGATCACGGCCTCCACCCATGAGCCTTCCTCTACCAGCGCCGCAAACATATACATTTGGTTGGTCGTGCGTACCCGCTCGCCCTGCAGGCGTGCTGCGGCCAGGCCTGTTTCAGCCATGGTGCGTTCGATGAGCTCATCGCCAAGGGCATTTATCTCATCGGCTATGCTGCGCAAAAAGACAGCCTTTTTATGAGGGTACACCTGTCTATATTCGGTGAATGCCTTTGCTGCCAGGTTCATGGCATCGTCTACTTCCTGCAGGCTGGCCGGGTAAAAGTCGCCGGGGATATCGGTTCCTGTCGCCGGGTTAAAGCCGGTGAATTTTGTGCCGGTGTCCGGCAAGTATTGGTAGCCGATTAGATTTTGTGTTTGCATGGTGATGTATGTATCAGCCACTTCGCTTTACAGTGGAAAGGAGGTAATTGCGTACACCACCTACACTGGTAGCATGATGTATAAGATTTCTCCCTGCGGTCGAAATGACAATTCTCATTGATGAATTAACTAACTCCGGTTACGTCCGCTTCGGCTTCGACACCCCAACTGCCTGCCGGTAGTTGAGGACGGGTTTTAAGCGCTTTGTGAATGATGTTTAACACATGCTTGCGCTCATCACCTTCGATCTTCAATCTCGGCGCCCGTACATTTTCGGTGCCGAGGCCGGTTTGGGCTTCGGCAAGCTTGATGTATTGCACCAGCTTAGGGTGAATGTCCAGTTCCAACACCGGCAAAAACCAGCGGTAAATTTCAAGCGCTTCGAGGTGCCGGCCTTGTTTGGCCAGGTTATAAATCGCTACCGTTTCCCGCGGAAAGGCATCCACCAAACCGGCCACCCAGCCATCGGCGCCCATAAACAGGCTTTCCAATGCAAGCGTATCAACCCCGGTAAGGATCTTAAAACGGTCGCCAAAACGGTTGATCATCCGCGTTACATTGCTCACATCCCTGGTCGACTCCTTAACAGCACTAATATTATCGTATTTGCTGAGTTCCTGGAACATATCCAGCGTCACTTCAATTTTGTAATCGACGGGGTTATTGTAGATCATAATGGGCAGCGGCGTGCTTTTTGCAACGGCGCCAAAATATTGCACGGTTTCGGCATCGTCAGCCTTGTAACGCATCGGCGGCAGCATCATCAGGCCGTCGGCTCCGTGTTTCAGGGCATTTTCGGCGACGGCCAATGCTGCGCGGGTGGTTTGTTCAGCGATGTTCAATACCACATAGGCCCGTTTATCAACAATTTTGACTGTGTGCTTCAACAGTTCGATCTTTTCCGCATCTGTTAAGGCGCTGGCTTCGCCTAAGGTGCCACCGAGGATAATCCCACTAACGCCTGCCTCAAGCTGCGCTTCGATGTTTTTATCAAATACTTCGAAATCTAATTCGTCCTTATCGGTAAATTTTGTAGTTACCGCCGGGAAAACGCCTTTCCATATCATAGGTGAGTTCGTTTAAATCGCACGCCGGCAGGTGGCGGCGAAAATCATTTTTTTCCAAAAGTAACCAAAAAAGTCAAGCGGGAAAAAGGTTTTGAATGTCGTTTTGACGGCTGTACACACGACCGATGGATCGGGGCGTCTCCCACCGAATTTGTTTGCAGGCCATCCCCACATCCGCACTTAACTCCAGCCATGAACTATGAACCATGAACCCTTCCACATCCGCACATCAACTCCTGCTCCCCCTTCAGGGGGCTGGGGGGCCCTTATCTTTCCACCCTAACCAATACAACCCCATGCGGCGGAACCTTTACAGTGAAATTGTTCCCGCTGGAAATCAAATATTTTTGCTGCCAAACATCCCTGATTTTGGTATAGCCGCTGAGGCCGTCGTCGTTGGGTTTCAGGGTGATGGTTTGGTACGTCTCCGACGTGTTAAATATACCTACGGCCTTGCTGCCATCTTCCAGGTCTTTTATCCAAACCTGGTAGTTTTCTTTTTTGATGGCCTGGTGTGCTTCTTTGCCCAATGCATCCTGGTCAATAGCCAGCACTTCGTCATTGGTAAGCAGGCTCGACGTAAATTCGTCCAGCTTGCCCATATCGCAGCCTATTAATAGCGGCGCGGATAACAGGCTCCAAAGGCTAATATGCGTGTATTGCTCATCCGGTGTAAGACGGCTGTTGCGCTGGTTGCTGCCCCAGCCCACCTTGCCCACCACCAGCATGTCCGGGTCGTTAAAATGACCGGGCTGGGCATAAGGGCCGTCCGCTATCTGGTTAAAGCCTATGGTCGACATGCTTTGCCAGGTATCTTCTATGTCGCCGGTTGAGCGCCAGCTGTTGCCGCCTACTTCGGCGCCCCATTTCCATACGTCGCCCATTCCGTACTGGCAAAAGCTGAATAGTATGTCGCGGGGTATCTTATCCAGCGAGGCGCGCATTACCTGGTAAGGCTTTTTATAATCTTCGAGTGTCGGGTCTTTATCCGTCACTTCGGAATAGGAGCACCAGTCGTATTTCAAATAGTCAATGCCCCAGTCGCCGTAGGTTTTGGCATCCTGGTCCTCGTGCTGCCAGGTCCCCAGGTAACCACCGCAGGTACGCGGGCCGGGGGATGAATAGATACCTATTTTGAGGCCCAGGCTATGCACATAGTCGGCCATGCCCTTCATGTCCGGGAATTTTTGGTTGGGCGTAATTTCGCCGCCTGGTAAACGTTGCGCTGTTTCCCATCCATCGTCAATGTTGATATAGGTCCAGCCGTGGGCGGCCAGTTTAGTGACCATCGTTTTGGCGGCTACACGCACTTTATCGTCGTTAACCGTAAGGCCGAAGGCGTTCCAGCTGTTCCAGCCTAATGCCGGCGTAAGCCCGATCACATCGCCGATCTTGATGGTAAATTTCTTTGTTTTTGTACCCAGGTGGTTATGAACGGAAAAAACAACCGGGTAGTCGCCCTTTTGACTAACAATTCCCGTGATGATGCCCGTGTTTTCATCCACCTTCAATCCTTGCGGCAAACCCGAAACCGAATAATATAGTGGCTTTTTACCGGTCGCCGGGATCATGTACAAAAAGGGATTATCCGGCCTGGCGCCAAAAACCGAAGGCCCGTTTATCCGGGGTTTTGACGAGGGCCATGGCGTTAATACATAAGGGGAGCCTTCGAATTTAACGGCGACATCATGCGACCTGTCTTCGGTAAAGCTATAAGTTAGCTGGTATGACCGTTTCAAGGGGCGGTCGATGGTAAAGGAATAAATGTAGGGCTTCCCTGCTGAAAAGGCTACCTGTACCGTCTTTGAAATGGCCACGTTGCCTGTCTCCGGTTCCTTCGCCTCGAACTTCAACTGGCCGGCATACGAATACTTGCTGTTGGTTAATAAGGTGATGGATTTGCTCATGCTTCCATTATCGCCAAAGTCGAACGATTCGTCATTGTTGATAGTCACATTATCCAGCAGGCTGCTCATCACGACGTTGTGTGTGCCGCCATAAATACCGCCATCTCCTCCGGTATCGAATATGCGGATAGCCAATACATTTTCTTTGTCCCACAGGATGGCAGGATTGTTTGCGGCGAGGGTGTAGCTGCGCGGGCCGTAATTGGATACGGTAATCTTCCCATTGGCCTGCCCGCCATATTCGGCCACCAGTTTGCCGTTGAGGTAAACCTCGTCGTTATCGTCAATAATACCCAGGTTAAGACGAACGCTGTCCTTTAAATATGCCTTATCCTTTAATGACGACGGAATAAATACATGAAGCCGGTACCAGCCGAAACCGTCGTATTTCGGATAGCCCTGTTGTTCCCATGGATGGTGAACATCGATCGGTTTCCAGTTTTTATCGTTGTAATTTGGCGAAGCCCATTGCGATGAGTCGCCGGTAGAAAACACCCATCCGTTTTCCAGCGAGACGCCTTGTGCGGCCGCGCCTGCGGCAAAGGCGGCAGCCAGGATGATGAGCATAAAAGTCTTTTTCATTGATGGTTGGTTTACCTGGTGAGCAGCGCAATATCCTTTACCTGTTCAGGGAACCAAACTGTCATTTCGCCATCGCCCCTGTTCGCCCAGGCGTAGTAGGGGATGGCTGTCATGGTTTTCGTTTCGGTTTTGATATCTTGCGAGGCCGGGTCAATATTAACACTTTTTACCTTTGCTTTTATCACCACTACACCATTAAGGAGAGCTGGCTCAAAAGCGGTTTCAAATTTAGTGTTCTTAGGAACGATGATATTGGTTGCCCCGCCGTCGTTATCTTTCCATTCAGCGCAGTACATCACCGGGCCGCGCTGTAGCGCTACTTTGTTGGTATCATCGGCAAGATGGCCGTTAGCAATCACCCTTTGCACCCTCATCGGGAGCGTTAATTCAACCTTGTCCCCTTTTTTCCATTTTTTGCTGATAACAACATAGCCCTTTTCTACCTGGTAATTAACGGCTACCCCGTTAACCTTTATTTCGATGGGTTGGGCCGATGAGGTTTCATAGCTATATAGATCGGAAGGCATGGCCTGGTTACGCGCCCAGCCCGGGATACGGATCAGCAGGTTCATTTGGGTTGCAGCGGCCGGGTCAATCGTAAAAGCCAGGCCACCATCCCAGGGATAATTGTTTTGTTGGGTTATGGTAAAGGTTTTGTTGTTAACCTTTAAGTTAGCAACACTGCTGATGAACAGGTTTACATAAATATTATTGCCGTTTTGGGCATAGATATAGCCGGGGATGGACGGCAGCAGTCGCACCAGGTTGGTGGGGCAGCAGGAGCAGGTGAACCAGCCCGATCGGGTCCGCTCCAGGTCGCCAAAGCTAAAGCCATTGCTTACCTGCATGGCGTTAGTGTAAAAGAACGATTTTCCATCAAGCCCAACGCCAGAGATTAACCCGTTGTAAAGTGTTTTCTCAAGCACATCGATGTACTTTGAATCGCCGTGCAGCAGGAACATCCGCTCGTTCCAGAAAACGCTGCCGATAGCAGCACAGGTTTCATTATAGGCGGTTGCGTTGGGCAGCTCGTAGTTATCGCCAAAGCGTTCACCATCGCCCACGGCCCCGATACTGCCTTGCACATACATCTTTTTGCCAACCATATTTTCCCATATTTTGTCGATGGCTTTGATATAAGCGCTATCGCCGGTGAGGGCTGCCACGTCGGCCATGCCCGAGTACAGGTACATCGCCCTCACGGCATGGCCCTCGGCTTCATCCTGGTCGATCACGGGTTTATCATCCTGGAAATAGGTGCCGTTTTCGTAAACGTTGTCGCTTTTTTTGTTGTAGGCTTTGATCCCGCGCTGGTCGATAAAGAATTTGGCAAGGCTGAGGTAATCCGTTTTTCCGGTGATGCGATAGAGCCTCACCAGCCCCATTTCCACAATTTCATGGCCCGGGGCTACATGCTTTTTGTCGGGTCCGAAAGTGCGTACCAGCAGGTCTGCATTTTTTAGGGCGATATCAAGAAAATTGCGTTTGCCGGTCGCCAGGTAGTGTGCGGCGGCGGCTTCGAAAAGATGGCCGCAATTATACAATTCGTGGCTGCTCTTTTGTTCGTTAACCCAACGCTCCGGGCCCGACCAAGAATGCGGGTGCAAGGGGTCGATGCTGCGGGCGGTGTACAGGTAGCCGTCGGGTTCCTGCGCCTTGCCGACGATTGTGATCAGGGAGTCAATATAGGCGGATAGTTTGGGATCGGGATAAACCGCCAGGGAATACGAGGCCCCTTCGATGGTTTTGTAAATATCGGTGTCATCAAAAGGGTAAACCGTGCAAAACTTACCTTGATGTTCGGCAGCCATCACAAAGTTTTTGATCCGACCGGTGCTTTCACAACGCGCGAACGAAGCAGGAATGGTGACGGCCCTGTTCGTTTCAATCTTCGGCGACCAGAAATGGTCGTCCAACTTTACACTGGTAAACGCTACCGGCTGAATGGGGTAGTCCTTTTGCTGGGCGGTTGCAGAAATGGTGCAGCCGAGGGCGAGGAGTAAACAGAGGTTTTTCATTTTATTCGATTTATAGCGATGGGTTTCAAACTCATCGCTATGTTGGGCAATTTACGGGAGATTAACTGCAATCAAAAGAATGGACAGAAAAAGATCAGTGAGGAAAAACCAGAGCTTTGTCCTGTTTTTACAGGATGAAGTGAATTTTTTATGCGAATGATTTGACCTTGACTTCAATTTAAGATATTTACCTTAATAACGTACGGTCCGATTAATTTGTAAATTAACTTATAAGTGAATATATTTGCTTTAGAAGTTTGGGATGATGAAGCCAGTAAATGCTCGTTCTATACGGTGAGATGGGCGGATGCTGAAAGGAACGAAACCGATAAGTTTTTTGACAAATACGATAATATACCTGCATTAAAAACGGCAACACAGCAATTATTAAGTTTTGTTTTGGACAGTATCGGCGAAGACCATGGAGCTATTGATGAATTATTTAACAGATTTGAAAACGAGGTCGTAGGTTTACCGAACAAGGGAAAAGCAAGTGTCGGCGAAATCGTTTTTCTGTATCCCAACTTCCCCCTTAGATATACGCTTTAAGGATCAATTACCGGGGGGATATTGTGGTTTTATTTAATGGTGGTTTAAAATCAGCACAAACTAACCAGGCTAGTAAGGAATTAAATTTAAAATGGATAGAAGCATGCCGGTTTGCCAAACGCATTGAAGAGGCATTGAGAGACGGGGAAATCATGGTCGACACCAGCAAAAGACGATTGCTATCAGCCGATGGGGATGAAGATATTTACTTATAAATCCGATAAAAATGAAAAGCAAAGTAGCGGAAAGAATACAAAAGGAAACGCCTGAAGAGGAGCGGATCTTTGTGCGCCAGTACACCGACATTGTATTAAGAATTAACCAAATATTAATGGCAAAAGGGTACACCCAGAAATCCTTAGCTGAAAAAATGAATAAGAGGCCATCGGAAATCAATAAATGGTTAAAAGGGAATCACAATCTAACGTTAAAAACACTGGCAAAATTGGAGGCGGAATTGGGCGAACCGCTTATTTATACGTCAAAAGAGCAATTGGTCTAATTCGTGGCCTGCATTAAATATCAAAAGCCCCGGGTGTTTCGGCCCGGGGCTTTTGATATTAAAAAATTAATACCTATAATTCTAATAACTCAACCCCGCCCCGAATTTATACAGCGGATCTTTCGAGTCATAAGGCATATCCTCCTTTTGGTTACGCACCGCTTCCATCGACGATGGAAGCTCGATAGGCAGGTGACCGCCCGGTTTGTATTTACCGAACACCACATCCAGCAAAGCTGTATCATCTGAGCCGAAATTTACAAGGAGAGCCTTTGCATTCTGGCTGATCTCGGGTACCACAGCGGGTCGGTCGATATAAATGTCAACTACCGTAGGTACAGTCTTTTCAAGCGTAAGGATGTCCTGCAGCGCCTGGCCCTTAAAATCCAGGTCGCCCCAATGGAACATCGCTGCGATGAAATTCCCTTTGGCTTCGGGGATGGGATAGTTTGGTGTTTGCAACCGGATGATGGCAATATCCGCTTGTTTCGGATCATCCACCACGGTAGCATATAAAGCAGCAATTTTTGGGTTGATGTTTTTGATATAGATCTTTAGTTTATTCGGTGCAAGCGGCAGGGTGTGATCTGCGTTCTTTAACAAGGTGATCGACCTGCGCTGGGCGTCTTCACCAGCTTTCATAAACTCAGGGCTGCCCACAATGGCTGCAGCCTTTTTCTCGTCGACAAAAGGATTGTCAAACAGGCCCAGCTCAAACTTTAAGCGCAGCAACCTTACTATCGACTCGTCAATGCGATGCTCGCTTATCTTTCCTTCTTTTACAAGTTTTACAATTACATCTGGCAGGTTTTCGCCGCCAAGCTGGTCAACACCGGCGTCGATGATGCGCTGCACGCGTTCTTCGGTGTTCAGGTTTTGAACGCCCCATGCCCTTGCCTCAAAGTTAACGGTTCCTAATTTGGTATCGCTAACCAGGCCCCAGTCGGTGCATACCACGCCGTTAAAGTGATATTTGTCCCGTAAAAGGCCTGTGATAATTTCCTTGTTGTAGGAGAAGCCCACTTCTGGGATGCCTTTTTGCCCCATCGGCACGCCATAATACGGCATAATGGCTGCTGTGCCTGCCTTGAAGGCGGCTTCGAAGGGGATAAGATGGTAATTGAAATTGTTACCGGGATATACCTCGCCCTTTTGGAACGAAAAATGCGGATCGAGGCCGCTTTTTTGCGGTCCGCCACCCGGGAAATGCTTGGTCATGGTGGCAACGCTGTTTGGTCCCAGCTTTTCGCCCTGGTAACCTTTTATATAGGCCGTGGCCATGCGGGACGACAGATCTGCGTCCTCGCCAAACGTACCGGAGATGCGCGGCCAGCGTGGCTCGGTTGCTAAGTCAACCTGTGGATGTAAACCTTGCCGGATGCCGACGGCCAGGTATTCCTGCCGCGAAATATCGGCAAACTGCCAGGTCAGCTTCTCATCGCCGATAGCTGCCAAGCCCAGCGGATCGGGCCACATGGAAAAAGTTTTGGCCGACATAGCAAAAATGCCCGCACCGCCCTGGTTTCGCGGGTCCGATGCGATTGTGAGCGGAATGCCCAGCCGCGTTTTTTCTTCGTATTGCTGAATTCGGTTGTACCACATGGCCAGGGTGTCGGGCGCAGGCACGCCAAACAGGTTAAAGTGGGTGATGTGGTGTTTGTCGATCTCGTTGGTTCCAACCGGGGATATGCTCGAAAGGAAATCTGTAGCCTTTTCTTCCTCAATGGTTCCATCTTTGTTCACCCTGACCGGCGAATAGAACATCATCCCGGCCTTTTCTTCGAGGGTCATTTTACCCAACAGGTCCTTTATGCGTTTTTCTATCGGTTCCCGGGCGTCTTCGTAGATGTCGAGCTTGCCGTTTTTGTTAAGGTCGCGAAAGGTATAACCATCGATGGTTTTGATCAATCCCGACTCAGCCATTACCGGCGCGGGTAAAGGATTGTTTTTTGGCTTTACGCTAAAAGCCAGCACAGCCGACACACCGACAAGGCCCACCGCATAAATGGTAAATTTTTTTAGTTGCATTTAAGTAGGTTTTTAATGATTGGATTCTATTTATTAGAAATTAATAAATAAAGGTATGTGAATTCTTCTTACATTTATTAAAATTTAATAAATAATTTCCGGGCGCCGAAAAACATGGAAACCTTACAGGAATTACAGTATTTTTTTACGAAAGGCTATATAGATCACCGGCCCAACCTGACGATCGATTGCGCCATCTTCGGCTACCATGAGGGGGAACTGCAGTTGTTACTGGTGAAGAACAAGTTTTTTACGATGTGGTGCCTGCCCGGCGGGTTTGTGCGCAAGGATGAGAGCCTGGAAGAGGCGGCAACCCGCATCACAGCAGAACGGACGGGTATCGGCAACCTGTTTTTAAAACAATTTAAGGCTTTTGGCGACCCGGGACGAAATGATCCACGGGGGGCGTTTGATCCGGAACAGCTGTTTGAGCTGGCGCAGATTCGGTTGGATGACGATACCTGGCTTACCGGCGAAACGGTGTCGGTAGGGTATTATGCGATAACCGACATCGTAAATGCTATACCCAAAGCTGATTTTTTTTCGAGCGAATGCGCCTGGTTTCCGGTGGATAGACTGCCGCCTTTAGGCTTCGATCATGATGAAATCGTTAGCGATGCGATATTTACCATGCGTATTCATTTATATCATTTCCCCATCGGCAAAAATATGCTGGGGGAAAAATTCACGCTGAAGGAACTCCACCTTTTTTATGAGACCATCGTTGGCAAAAAATTGAATGTGAGCAATTTCCCGAATAAACTCATCGCGCTCGGTCTGCTCCAAAAACTGGATGAGAAAAAGAAGATCGGGGCGCACCGTTCACCTGCATTTTACCGGTTTAACGATGAGGTTTACGACCAGGCGCTGAAGGAGGGGCTGGTGCTGGCATAGAAGTCTTAACCGTTGATTAATCTGATTTGTGTGATTTCGTTGACTGTGTTTGACACCAACGAACGTTCCGTTGTGTTTAATATTTTATGCGCACAGAATTATGGAATTTTTATGTAAACATAAGATCAACAATAAGTTACGAAATTAAAACCCATCTTTTGCCTCCAAAAAATATTGATAACTATGGGGTATGTTAACAAAATGTATCTATTGAAACGACCTATACAGCAAAGTTAACATAGTGTTTATGATAAGATTTAATGCCGATACTACCTTCGCCGGTGAAAAAAAACCACGATGAAAACAAGCTTAATTACCTCTTGCTTATTTATTTGTTGCTTTTTTGCCGCCACGCCCACCAGTGAAAGAATGTCAGGCAAATGGACAGGATTATTAAAAACTGACCAGGGGGAGGAATACGCGCTGCTGTATAATTTTAAAATAGACGGCGACACGTTAACCGGCACAGCCAAAACCCCTAAGGGCATACTACCGATCTATGATGGAAAAGTCAGCGGCGATTCGTTCACGTTTGACGTGGTGATTAACCACCTGGAGATTGATCACAGCGGCAAATTTTATGGCGACTCGGTTGGCGTGGATATCAGCCTGGGCGATCAGAAGGCGCACGCTACGCTGAAAAGGGCAGAATAGACAATCCTGGACCGTTACTGGCCCCCAATGCCGGCCCTATCATATAAACCTGGACGGGTTTCAACCCTGGCGGCAATCCTGTCGATCCGGGTTGGCGAACTCACCGCCTTTCAAATGCCGGCTCCTGTAACACTTCCCCGCCCTTTACGAATCATAATGGGGCTTAAAAACCCATATGATGAAAATAAAAATACTTTTAACAATTGCTATATCCGCTTGCATTACGGCAAATTTTCAGGTGACCTCACAGGCCCGGATGGCAATGATCACCCGCTTACCTATAGAACATGCTCAACTAAAAGTTAGTGTACATGAGCAATCAATGGCACAAAGTGATTAATCTTATAAAAACAGAACAAGCTAAGGCCGCTATTCTTAATATCGCTGCCTGACCACAATTTGTTTTGCTCCCGGATTTCTTAGGTAAATTTATTTATCATTACATTTGAGCATCAACCCATCTGCTTATATGTCACACAAAACCATCCTTACGCTATTTTTGGCTTCGCTCTGTTCCATTGTTTACGGACAACAAAAAGGGTATTACCGCATGCCCGCTATCAGCAACAATACGGTCGTTTTTACCGCCGAGGGCGACCTTTGGAAATACGACCTTTCAAACCATACCACTGTGCGGCTTACCACCGATGCAGGAATGGAACAAAACCCTGCCATTTCGCCGGATGGCAAACAGCTGGCTTTTATGGGCCAGTATGATGGCGCGACGGATATATACATCATGGATATAAACGGTGGCGTTCCGAAGCGGCTAACCTACGATTATGGCAACGGCAATTTTATTTCGGGCTGGACAAAAGACGGCAAGCTGTTATACCGCACCGGAGCCATCTGCCCTTTGCCCAATACCCGGTTGGTAAAATTGGATCCGGCATTGGGTAAAAGAGAAATTGCTCCGCTGTCGGAGGCCTCGCTGGGGTGTTATGACGACAATGGAGTGCTCTATTTTACACGGTTGGAAAAACAAAGCAGCCGTACCAAGCGCTACAAGGGCGGCTGGATAGAGCAGGTATGGCGCTTTGATGGCAGCCACGAAGCCACCAACCTGACCGTGGATTTCGATGGCACCAGCTCCAGGCCCATGTTTTACAACGGCCGTATCTATTTCCTGAGCGACCGGGATGGCACAATGAACCTGTGGTCGATGGATACGGATGGTAAAAACCTTAAACAGCAGACATTCTCAAAAGGGTGGGATCTGCAATCGCCGTCAATTGACGGCAGCCGGATAGTTTATCAGAAAGGCGCCGATATATGGCTGTACGACATCGGCAGCGGCCAGGAAAACATGCTTGATATTTCGTTGCTATCTGACTTCGACCAGCGGAAAACGAGGTGGGTTACAAACCCGGCGAACAGCATCACCTTTTCCGACATTTCGCCCGACGGCAGCTACGTAGCCATCGTAAGCCGCGGCCGGGTATTTGTATCGCCCGCAAAAAGCGACCGTTGGGTAGAAGTCATCCCAAAATACGGCATCCGGGCAAAGGACGTTCATTTTATCAACAACAAAAGCCTCGCCGTGCTAACGGACCAGGGCGGTGAGTTTGAGGTTTGGAAGGTAAATGCCGACGGAAGTAATGCGCCGGAACAGCTTACGCAAAAAAGCAAAACCATTATCAATAATTTTAAGGTATCGCCCGATGGTAAGTACATTGCTTACAGCGATAAGAATGAGGTACTGCGAATAGCCGAAACGGGTGCGGGCGCGGTGAAGTTTGAGTTTGACGACTCATACAGCGGCATATATGAACTGTCGTGGTCGCCAAACAGCAGATTTTTAAATGTTACGCAGGGAATCGAGAATACGAACACGCAAATCAGTGTAGTGGATACCAAAACCATGAAAATGGCGCCGGTGACCACGGACCGGTTAAACAGCTACAGCCCGGCGTGGTCGGCAGACAATAGCTGGGTGTATTATGTGAGTGAACGCAACCTGGTATCGAAAACGCATGCGCCATGGGGTTCGCGGCAGCCGGAGCCCTATTATACGCAGACAGCGGAAATATTTGCGATGCCCCTGGATACTGGTGCCAAATTCCCCTTTGTGCAAACGGATTCCTGGCTGTCCGATTCTACTTTTTCCGTAGTGATCAAGCAGGATACTGCAAAAGCCAAAACCGGCAAAAAGTCAAAGGCAACTATTGAAAAAACCTTCGACTGGGACCTGGCCAAAAGTAGTCTGTACCAGGTTCCGGTAAAACCTGCTAACATAGGAAAGATGGCCGTGGTGAACGGTTATTTGTACTGGCAGGATTACGGCGATAGTGACGACGGCGGGAGCAAGCTATTTGTCCTTAAAATTGAGGAAAGCAAAAAATATGAGCCGACAGAAGTAGCCTCGAAAATAAGAGGTTTTGATGTGTCGGCCAACGGGAAAAAGCTGCTGGTTACAATGGGCGATGGCAGCTTCGTCATTGTTGACGCCAATGGCCAAAAGGCCGACGCGGATAAAAACAAAGTAGACCTGGCGCACTGGTCCTTCGCGATAGACCCGCAGCAGGAGTGGCACGAAATGTTTGAGGACGCCTGGCGCATGATGCGGGACTATTTTTATGACCGTGACCTGCATGGCGTAGACTGGGTTGCCATAAAAGCGCAATATGAGCCGCTGCTTTCGCGTGTTACAGACCGTTTCGAGCTCGACGACCTGTTAGCGCAGATGGTGGGCGAACTTTCGGCGCTGCATACGTTTGTTTATGGCGGGGATAAACGGGAACCGACCAGCCAGGTACAAACCGGGTTCCTCGGAGCGGTGCTCAGCAAAACGGCAACCGGTGACCGGATAGACCATATCTATAAATGTGATCCTGATTACACCTTTTCCTCGCCCTTGAACCGCCCGGAATTGAAGATAAAAGAGGGCGACATTATCACCAAAGTGAACAACATCCCGGTGACCCAGGTTAATGACATCGGCGAGCTGCTGGCCGACAAAGTATATGTGCCGGTAAAGCTGACCTTAACTAACCGGGCGGGAAAAACCTATGAGCAGGTGGTAAAGCCATTTTCGAACGGGGATGCCTACAATTTACGCTATGACGAATGGACCTACAATAACCGGCTGAAGGTTGACAGCGCCAGCTCAAACGACATCGGTTACATTCATTTAAAGACGATGGGCAGCGAGGATATGGATGATTTTGTAAAACAATATTACCCCATATTCAACCGTAAGGGCCTGATACTGGACGTGCGCGACAACTTTGGCGGCAACATTGACAGCTGGGTATTGGAAAAGCTGCTGCGCAAGGCCTGGATGTACTGGCAGGCACGGGCTGGCGGGCCTATATGGAATATGCCCTATGCATTCAGGGGCCACATGGTGCTGCTTTGCAACCAGGAAACCGCCTCGGATGGCGAAGCGATCAGCGAGGGTTTCCGGCGGCTTGGCCTGGGCAAAGTGATCGGTGTGCGAACCTGGGGCGGGGAGATCTGGCTTTCAAGCGATAATGTCATGGTCGACAATGGCATTGCCACCGCCGCGGAAATGGGGGTTTACGGCCCCGAGGGCAAGTGGCTGATAGAAGGACACGGGGTAGACCCGGATATCGTGGTTGACAACCTGCCTTATGAAACGTTTAAAGGGAAGGACGCACAGTTAGAAACCGCCGTTACCTATCTGAAAAAGCAGATCGCAGAAGAGCCTGTCGAGGTGCCAAAAGCGCCCAAGCATCCGGTTAAAGCGTTTAAGTATCAGTAAAGGATGTGTGGATGTGCGGATGTGCAGGTAGTGCGGATGTGCAGATTTGCGGATGTGCGGATATGCGGATGTGCAGATGTGCGGATGTGTGATGTGCGGATGTGCGGATGTGAGATGTGCAGATGACTACTCCTAAGTTGCAGAATCCACACATGACGGGCGATTTTGGTGCGTTGGTCGAGCCGGATGTGTTGGCCGGTTCAGTTAAGCCGGGCGATTTTATTTTAAATGGCGATGGTATTTGTCATTGTTTATCCGGATAGTGTCAAGTCAACCGTGGTTAGTCATAAGCGCTAAAGCAACCTCTCCTCTTCTGACTTTCGGCTTCTGACTTTCGGCTTTTGGCTCGGCTAACCCGCCATTTGATGGTTGACATAACACTAATTGTCCTTTATTAGCGCGGCTCTTTTTCGCTGGTTGTTGACGCTGTGCTCTTTCAGGAAGTTGTAAGTAAAGGAGAAACCCATGTACTGGGTACTGCGACTGCTGTTGGTGCCATCAAAGAAATAGTACCCTTGGGTGACGGCTACAGCAACTTTAGTGGTGATATTAAAGTTTATGCTGTTACAGATCTCGGTCATTAAGCCCTGTTTTGCTTTGAACAGGTAGCCGCCCCCCAGGCATAGTCCTTCGGCAAAACGGCCGGCAGAAAAGATATTTATAGTGGGCCTGAACTCGATGTAACGCGAGGTGTCTGTTCCGGGACTTATGGAATTTACCCGGCCAGTTGCAAGGCCGATATCGAAGATTCCGTAGGTGCGGCCGAATTCAAAACCAGGCGCAAATCGTTTTGCGGCGCCGCCCCTGGCATTAACAAAAACATCCGCCAGAACTGAAAAATAAAAATACCGGGGCTCCTTATTTTCTTTTGACGTGTCGGATTCCACAACCGTGTCTTTGCCTGCGACAGTTTTATGCTGGGTATGGGGCAGGATGGCCTTTGGCAGCGTGGTTATGTTGGGATTTTGGGCGGATGCAAAAAGAGCAGTCGCCACCAGCAAAAAGGTAAGCCGTGCTATCATAAACCGGAAATATTTGAAACTGTTAAAAGTAAATTGAGCGGCTTAATTGTCAGGACAGGGGTGCAATCAAAAAAGACGGTTCACAGCAAATAACCGTGAAGTGGTGTAAATGTTTTAACGCTGGGCTTGGGTCACTGAAATGCCATTGAAATGACCATTATTATAAGGGGCGCAATTAATTTTGCGCCATGGATTTACAACTCAAGAATAAAACTGCCCTTGTGAGCGGCTCGACGGCCGGTATAGGGTATGCAATAGCCAAACAACTTGCCGCCGAAGGCGCTAAAGTGTTTATAAACGGCCGTACACAAGCCCGTGTTGACACTGCGGTCACACAGATAAAGGCCGAAACCGGTAATAGCAATGTGAGCGGTGTGGCGTGTGATTTTTCGCGGCCGGAGGAGATCACTGGCTTGATTGCGGAGATACCGGAAGTGGATATACTAATTAATAATGTGGCCATATTCGAGCCAAAAGCTTTTAAGGAAATTACCGATGAGGACTGGCTGCGCTTTTATGAAATGAATGTGCTAAGCGGTGTACGGCTTTCGCGTGCTTATTTTGACGGAATGCTCAAAAAGAACTGGGGACGGATCATTTTTATCTCCAGCGAATCCGCGCTGCAGATCCCGGCGGAAATGATCCATTACGGCGTGACCAAAACTGCGCAGCTCGCGATTGCCCGTGGCCTGGCCGAATTAACCCGGGGAACGAACGTAACGGTGAACTCCGTTTTGCCGGGTCCAACCCTATCGGAAGGCGCCGGCAGTTTTGTGAAACAAGTGGCTGTAGAACAGCATAAAACCGAAGATGAAGTGAAAACCGAATTTTTTAAAACGATGCGGCCGACGTCCCTACTACAGCGATTTACCACTACCGATGAAGTGGCGAATATGGTGACCTACCTGGCCAGCCCGCTGTCGTCGGCTACGAATGGGGCAGCGATACGCGCGGACGGCGGTGTGGTGAAATCGGTGATTTGATGCTCGTTCGCTACCTCCTTTGCTGCTGCGGCGGCGGTTGAATTTAGCTACGGCGCACAAGTATGCAGATGATTTGAAACTGGAGTAAAGCGGTTGGGCAATCGAGTTAAGTTATTATATGCCAGTATTCATTGAATAGCCAGGGCGCGTGACTACGCCCCTGGCTTTCATTCAATAACTTACTATTTATACGTTATAGTTCGCATTTAATATTTACTGAAAAATGCGCGGGTCGCATCAGAATCCGAAGAACCCGTTCAATCCGGCCCGGTACATACGGTTCGTCCAATTGAATGGTTCACAACGATGTTTCCAGGATATTTACAGCGAAAATATTGATTTTTTTTGTACTTTAAGTATCCTGTTATTGCCCGAATCAGCTATGTAAAGGTTACCGTTCAAATCTACATCTATACCTGTAGGATCTGATAAATCTACGGTTACGGCTGAAAGACTCATAGGGCCAAAGCTTGCCGCTCCCGCAAATATTGACATTTCTCCGTTTTCGATTTTAAGAATACGATTCAACTCGGCGACGTAGAGGCAGTTGCCGTTATTATCAAAAGCAACGTCCCTTGGATTGTTTAAATAAGCATCAACAGCCGGCCCGGTTTCTGAAATTGTACCTGGGCTAGATTGGCCGGCGATGGTGTTGATTTCATTCGTCGCCATACTTACTTCACGTATCCTGTTATTTCCGGTATCGGCAATGTAGACGTTTCCACGGCCGTCCACCGCAACTCCCATGGGGGATGTAAGCTCTGCTAAAAGTGCAGCGCGCCCGTCGCCCGAAAATCCATAGGGGCCAGAACCGGCAAACGGCTTAAAGCTTTCGGCCTTTTCATTCAAAATATAAACCAGGTTTGGATAAAAGTATTCCCCGAGTCCACCATTTCCTACATTGGCGCAATATATATTTCCATTTGCGTCAGCAGCAAGCCCATATGGGAAAAAACTTAACGAATTTGTTGTATCGCCTGCAGGCACATATTGCTTAACATTATTTGGATTTCCGGCGCTTCCGGGTGAAACAGGCGGAAACATCCAAACCCAGGTATTGTCCGACACCCAGACGTTGCCGTCTTTGTCGACCGTTATACCGTCCGGCCCGAGCATGTCGGTTATTTTATATACTGCGCCATGGCCGGGACCTGCAAACAAAGTTACCTCACCGGAAGATTGATCTATCATCCACACGCTGCCTATGTCATTTGCTATAAAAGGTTTATAGTTTGTAAAATAGACGATTCTCCCAGTTGGGTCGACCGCTACGCCCTGCGGGTCGTAAAGCGGTGTTTGAGCTGTATCACCGGCAATCGTGATACACTCGTATTCAAAAAGAATTGGAAAGGGCATGATATAAAGTTAAATTAACGCCTACTCTTTTACCGGATTTTCGGCTGACTCCGTAGATTATTCCATTACTGCCCGAGTGTTTACTTAATCAGGTATGCGATAAAACTTTTTTACCGCTTTGTAATCCTGGAGGTTTATAAAGCGCCGTGCCGCTATGTTTTGGCCGCCTGGGATGATTATATAGCGATATTGCGTAGTTTGGTCTAATGGCACAAACATATTTAGAGTATTGCTATTAGTAGATTGAGTAATGATAAAAAAGCCTGCGTTGGGTAGATAATTCATATCAACAACTGTTAAATTGCCACCTGCATTAAAATTAAAGGGTAGTGGGAATATCCCCATATTGGGATTGGAACAATATACCTGGAAGGAGCCGTTATTCAGCATATCCTGTGTGAGTGCCGGTGCTGCCAGATCGCCTATGCTAAGACCCGTTGAGAATGAATCGTACGGATTAACAAACGCCGGGTCTTCAAGTACCGTATCCCTAAAATTAGTAGCATAATTCCAGCCGGAGTATTCCACATTGGCTGTTCCGGCAGGGCCTTGTAATGATGTTGCGGTTCCCCATCCTGTAGCCGTTTTTGGGCCGTAAAGCAGGTAGTCGGAATCATCAAGATAGTAGTCGCCTGTGTTGCCGACTGTGGCGGCGGGTATGCCTGTTCCACTTAGGATGGTATTCCCGGAAGCACCGGTCGCACCCGTAGCCCCGGTCGCGCCTACCAAAGAAAAACCGGTTCCCCAGCCAGTGGTAGTTTTTGGGCCATATAATAAGCCGGTTGTGAGGTCAAGGTAGAAATCGCCGACATTGCCCGTGGCAGCGGGAGGAACGGTTGTACCGCTGTAAATCTGGCTGCCGGGCTGCCCGTTAGCCCCCGCCGGGCCAGCGGGGCCAACCGCGCCTTGTGCGCCTGTTGAACCCTGCGGGCCAACTGCCCCTTCCTTTCCGCATGAGGTGGCGAACAGTAAAAAGGCTGTTAACAAAATGAATAGGTTGTTAATTTTTTTCATGATGATTGAATTTTGAAGATAAAAGCATGTTAATGTTTACACCCAAAGTTGGCGACAGATATCAGCGCCCACAACGCACAGATATGCTTATTTGCGGGCATATAACTTTATGAAAACAGGAAAGGTGGGAATAAATGGGCGCTATAAAAGCCTGTATTTGATGGCTTTCACCACGGCTTCGGAGCGGGAGTGAACCTGCAGTTTTTCGTAAATAGTGCGGATGTAGTTGCGAACGGTATCAACGGCGATGAAATATTTTTCACCGATCATTTTATAGGTAAGGCCGGCCACGAGTCCTTCCAAAACCTCGGTTTCGCGCTTATTCAGGACGATCTTTTCTTCGGGAGCGGCATAATTTAGTTTCATCAAGCCAAAAACTTTACGCGCAATGGAGGGCGACATCGGCGAACCGCCGCTGCATACCTGCCGGATAGCATCCATTATGCTTTCGGGCGAGGCGTTTTTTAACAAATAGCCCGTGGCGCCGGCCAGGATGGCTTCCAGTACCTTGTATTCATCCTCCATGATGGTGATCATAATCACATGGACATTGTCTGTTTTGGCATTTTCCTTAATCAGCCGGGTACATTCGATGCCATTCATTTCGGGCAGATCGATGTCCATCAATACCACGTCCGGCGGATCGGATCTAATGAACTTCAGGCCTTCCCGGGCTGTGCCAAAATCGCCGGCACATTCAAAATCATTCGAAAAATTAAGGAGATATTTCAATCCTCCGCGAAAAAGTAAATTATCCTCTATAATAACAATACGGATGGGATTGGACATTATAAGCTGAGCTTTGACACGTTAAACACCGGTCTGCATGTATTTACAAAACGGGCGCGAATTAATCATAAATATACGAGGCCGAAAACCATATACCACCAACATATCTATGCGTTATTGAAAATCAGGGAAGCGGGCAATTGAACAAAATTTCGGTTCCCTGGCCAGGTGCCGAATTAATCAGCAATTCCCCCCCGGCCTGGGCGGCCCGCTTGCGCATGTTTGACAAACCGTTGCCTGCCCTGGGACCGGCGGTATCGAATCCTTTGCCATTATCTTTTATTTGCATGCGGAGCAAGCCCTCGCCTTCGGCAATGGCTACGGTGATATGGGTAGCCCCGGCATATTTGAAAGCGTTGTTAAGCGCTTCCTTAAAAACCAGGTATACATTTTTCCGGATATCCATGGGCAAAAGCCTGTTGCTGACGTCGTCCCCGTCAGTGATCTTCAGATCGATTTGCTTTAGCTCGGCCAGGGGATAGGCGTACTCGCATATCCTGTAGATCACTTCCTGCATTTTATCATTACGGGGCTGGATGGTCCAGATCATGTCCTGCATGGAGGATACCGTGCTCCGCGAAGAATCGCCAATCAATGAAAGAATGCTTTTGGTACGATGGGTGTCGGAAAAATTATCATTGATAGCCATCTCACTGTATAAAGCGATGCTGCTTAGAGTAGAACCGAGCTCGTCGTGGAAATCGGCGGCAATATCAGCCCTCATTTTTTCCATTTCGAGCCTGTCGCGCTGCGCCTCAATTTCTTCCTGCTGTTTCAATACTTCTTTCGTGCGCATCTGCACCTGCTGCTCGAGTACGCGCTTTTCCTTAACAAGCTGCAGTGAACGGTAATGTACAATGGCATAAACCAATGCAACGAATAGCGCGATGTAAAGCAGCCAGGCCCACCAGGTTTGCCACCAGGGAGGATTAATGGTAAAACTGAAACGGGCCGGCCGGCTCCAGGTATGATTTAAATTTCGCCCTATCACTTCGAAAGTGTAATTCCCGGGCGACAGGTTCATGTAATTAATTGACGAAGTGAGGCCGGTCACCTCACTCCATTGCTTATCGCGGCCAATCAGTGCATAGCTATACATTACCGTATCATGCCTGGCTAAATTTAAGCTGCCGTATTGAAACCTGATAAAGTTTTGGTCGTACGGAAGCTGTAAATTCACGGGCATATTATATGGTCCCCTTATGCTATCCCAGGTTGATTTTTCCGGTGTAGGATAGGCTTTATTTTCCGGCGCGTCGTTTTCTGAATGATCCGCATCTTTGTTTGCCAACAGCGTAGCATCGGCTCCTTTTGAGCCGGATCGGGGTGTCGCCGTAAAATATTGAGGGCGATCTAACAAACTTATGCCCAACAAATACACCTTGGGGTTAAGTGTATCGGGCCTGGAAAGGTCGACAACGGTTATTCCGTAGTCGCCCCACCAATACAGGCCGTCGCGGCTGATCATATCCGATTGATAATTGTTGGGCGATAATTTAACAAGCCCATAAGCCGTTCCAAATGATTTGGCCTCCCATTTTGCAGGGCTGCCGATGCCGGCCGCAGGGGACGTAATTTTTGTTACGCCTTTGTTGGTGCCCACATAAACGCTGTTATTGTACAGCAGCAGCGAAGTTGGCGTATCGTTAAACCACCAGGGAGCGGGAAGAAAAACGATCGACCGGTTTTTCTGATCGATGGCGTAGACGCCCTTATTGGTATTGATCCAGATGTTAGCCAAGTTATCTTTCAACAACTCCACGGGGCCATCAGCCATCCCTGGCGCGTATTTTAAGTATTTAACTTCTTCCGATTGTCTGTCAATCAAATTAATGCCGCCATTCCTTGTGCTAATCCACAAGTTACCCAGGTCATCCGGCAAAATTTCTTCTACGGTTTCGTCATTCAGTCCCTGGGCTTTACCAATATGCTGAACAGTATTTTGCTTCGGATCAAAAACGTCTATTCCGCCACCCCATCTCCCAATCCATATCAAGCCAAGCCTGTCAACGGCAACAGTATTTGCGTTATTGCTAAGGCCTTGTTTAGCGCCAAGGTAAGTTATCGTTTTCCGTACCGGGTCGATAATATCCAGCCCTCTTTTTGTACCGATAAATACCTTTCCGTTGATAACTTTGTTACAGGCTATGGTATCGTTGCCAAGCCCTTGCATGGCTCCAAATTCCCGGATGGTTGAATTTTTCCGATCAAGGATATCAAAGCCCATGGTATATTTGCTCTTCCAAACAAGTCCCTGGTTATCTTCCATTAACGCCGATATATAATCTTTGCCGATATGTTTAATGATCGCATTATTGTTGCTGATCATGTTCAATTTATACCAGGCGCTTATCCATACCTGACCCTGCCGGTCGGGGTTGATATTAGGAACGCCATTGTAATTGAGCCCGTTTTTTGTGTTAAGATGGGCCGCGGTATGTTTTTGGGGATCCATTATTACTATTCCATTCCGGTATGTTCCCATCCAGATGCTTCCTGCGCTATCTTCCGCTAAGGAGGCTATGGCCGTATTTGTGAAGGCAGCGTTGATGTTTTGAATTGTATCTCTTACACTGCTTAATATATTTACCTGTCCTCGTAATAAACCCATCCACACCCGGCCGGAATGATCGCAGAGCAGCGTACAGACTGTGTCGGATTTCAGGCCGTGTTTTTTATCAAGATGCCTGATTTTTTTGTTTTTAACGTCTATAACGTTCACGCCGTTACCATCCGTAGCAATCCATATTTTGCCTTGATGGTCCAGTGCAATGCCCATGGTTCCTTCTTTATATGACAGCCCTTGAGAGCGGTCGCTCCACACATTGTGGTTATCATTGTTTATAGCGCCTATTTCCTTAGTAAGTAACCGGGGCTTACCAAAGCGTTTGGCCATGAATGTTTTGGTGTTGATAATACTCACGCTGCCGTCCCAATGCGTAAGCCATACCCGTTGCTCCTTGTCAATTATCATTTGACCGGTATTATCATCCTGGAATCCAGGGACAGGCACTGCTTTTTCCAGCACACCTTTTTTTACATCTAATACTTCGATACCGCCATATACATTCATCCAAATCCGGCCCTGGCCGTCCTGCAGCATAGCGTTGATCATATTGCCGGCGAACAGGTTAACATACGATAACAGCGTTTCTCCATCGTAACGGTACAAACCCTTGTCGGTACCGATCCATAAAAAACCGTCGATATCAGTGTAAGTGCAACTGACCAAGGCTCCCGAAAGACCCTGAGGCTCTCCAAATTCATGCAGAAATAAATTTTCATTCACTACCCGGGGCAGGCCGGCTTTTATCAGTTTCGGGGGTGGCAAAACCGATGTATTAAATTTTAAGGGGAATGATGGAAGGGAGTTTAAATTAAAGTCTTTTTCGGGCAATGAATGGTAATCAAAACTATTTTCCTGAACGGCGTAAACAGAGGCGTTTAATCCAATGGAATCGTATCGTTTTTGGGGGAGCGCGTTCAGGTCAAATTTTTGAGTCAGCGGGACTATTCTTCGGCTCTTAATAGCTGCTAAATCTAATTTTCTCTTGCCCGTGAACACCAGGGGACGGACTTCAGGTTGTTCAAAATACGTGTTCGGTGGGGTAGATTGAATATTATCCGAAGCGTCTCTACATGATCCAAAGGCCAGCAAGAATAAGACCAGGTATTTTTTCATGTTAAACTTCAAATGCAAATGCTGCAATTAAAGTTACTTTTTTAATTCCTAAAAAATGAACTTGCCGGTGTTAAAAAGCGAAACTGTTTTTTAGCAGGGAACGGAAAGTTGAGATGGCTGATCCGGTTGTCGGCACGTTATTTCGCCTTTGTAAACAAATAGGTATTCCCCCTCTGTATCAAAGTAAAACTGTTTTGCGCCGGATTAAATTGCAAGGTAATCCCAGCGGCGTCAAAAACAAACTTGTCGGGCGCCACAGCCTCCAATGGAAATGGCCCCTGGCCGGTTGCCTGTGCCACCAGCGTGGTATTGCTTTTTGTGATGGCGATTTTTAGCGGCATTTGCGTGCTGGCGTAATTGCCGAGGTACTTATCCAGGTCTGCAGATGTCAGGGCGAGGGTTTTAAATTCGGGAATAGCAAAGGGCTTGTTAAAATAAATGCTTAAAGCGCCGATCATCACGTCGTTGGTTGAGGTCACCGCGCCGTTTGAGGTATAGGCTACTGCGAGTTTGTCGCCCGGGAAATATGCCAGCAGCGAGGTGAAACCGTCGATGCCGCCGTTGTGGCCATAACCCTGCTTGTCATAAAACGGGATAACAAACATGGCCATGCCGAAATGGTCCTTCATGGTTTTCATCAGTTCCAGGTTTGCCGGGCTGATCAGTTTGCCGGCAAAAAGGGCTTCGATAAATTTAACCAGGTCAGCAGGTGTTGAAACGATGGAGCCGGCCCCGCCGGGGATGCTCATATCGGTTTCGGGCTGCTGGGTCCATTGGCCGCTAAACGTGTACGAGTAAGCCTCATTTTTCGCCGGGTTGGCTTTGGCGCCGTAATAGGTATTTTCCAGCCCGATCTTTGAAGTGATGCGTTGCTTTAATTCTTCGGCATAGGGTTTCCCGGTTATTTTTTCGACGATATAGCCCAGCAGCACAAAGTTGGTATTACTATATTCCGCTTTGGCATCGGGCTCAAAATCGGATTTTTGCTGGGCGAAAATGGCAGTCATTTGTGCCTCTGTCGTCGGTTTGCCCATATAAGCGGCATACAAGGAATCGTTAGTGAAATTGTGGAGTCCGCTGCGGTGATCGAGCATTTCGCTTATTGTGATCTTATCGGCATTAAGTAATTGCGGGAACCAGGTAGCCAAATGCATGTCGAGCGTCAGTTTGCCTTCTTCTATCAACTGGAAGATCATTACCGCCGTAAACATTTTGCTGATGGAGCCGATGCGGTAGCGGGTATTAATGGTGGCGGGTATTTTTGCCTGGTCGTTGTATTCTGCGTAGCCGATCGCGTTTTGATACACCAGCCTACCGTTAGCCGAGATGGCGATACTGCCCATGCTGCGATTATGCGTATTCAGGGCGACAAAAAAGCTGTCTAATTTTGCTTTGTTAAGCGTTTGAGCTTTACAAGCGCAGTTGATCAGGACGAAAAACGTCAAAACCGGAGCAAGTTTTTTGATCATTGTATCGATGTTTGGCGATAAAGATAGGGAATTAAGAGAATAGCGGATGCAATGGGAACAGTAACGGGTGCAATTCAAATTGTCGCTTTGGCACGAAACGTTCCTATGGAACGTAAAACGTATTTTTTTGACTTACTACCAACCACACGCCCCGCTAGCCAGCGGGCGAAGCTTCTTAATTTTCCGTCCCATCGGGACGGCTGGTTGGTAGAGAAATTAAACACCAACTTTTAGCGTTCCATCGGAACGCCTGGTTAATTAAGCGACAATTTGAATTGCACCCACAGTAACTGATCGGCAGGCCGGTAAATTTTTATGACCGGTAAAGCATCGGCGCTTTTTAATAATCGTCATACTCCATTAAAGGTTTAAAGTTTTTATAACGGACATAATTATTCTTGTCACTTTTGTCCCGAAAAATAATTCGCTCGTTGTTATTTTCCCCGATTGTTCTTACTGTCAGGCCATGATCTAATTCCACACTTGCAAATTCTTTTAAACTGTCCCCGCTGATCTTTAGAAAGACCGTTGAACAGCCGCCATACACCAGGAATGCGTCGATGCAATTCAGATCTTTGTTGTATAGCAAATTTGGGTAATTGTCCGAGTTCTTCAGGTAAATTAGCTGATCGCCCGTTTTGTCGTAAATAAATAACCGCCTGATCTCATTCGCCCCCCTGCCAGCCACTGCCGAAACGTATGTTACGTCGTTTAAACCATCGTTATTGAAGTCGGCAATTTTGGGGTCACAAGCCAAAAGACCATCATTTGCCAAATGAAATTCATTTTTTAACGACCACCCTTGGGCATTCCTGGAATAGAATTTAATAATCACGTAAACGCTGTCGGCGATTTTGTACTTTGACAGCTCAAACTTGTTAAGGCATTTTCTTCCAATGTTGGTACTATCTCCAAAGAATTCTTCAGGTTTGACAGGAACTAATTGGGCATTCTTTTCCCTTACAGCATGAATCCTGTCATTAGAATTTTTGGAGATATAGGGCTTATGCGGACTATTTTGACAAGAAAAAGTCAATAATAATATGGCCCAAAAATATGTTTTCACTTCGCTAATTTCTCCGGGAGATTTGTAGTTATGTTTCACCTAATATACATGAAAAAACAAAGGCGATAAATGCAGGAGGGTTTATTTAGGCAAACCATCTAAGTTTTTTCGATAAAACTATTAATCAACTGCCCGCATTCTTCCGGGTTTTCCAGCCAGGGCAAATGTCCGGCGCCGGCAATTATGTGAAATGCGCAGTTTGGAATGGCGTTGGTGATTTCCCGCCCAGTTTCAATCGAAGCAAAGGTGTCTTTATCGCCCAATAAAAACAGTACGGGCTGAGTAACCTGTTTGAGTTGCTGTCCATCTATTTTAGGCGCAACGTTCTTCATCAGGCTCATGAACGAAATGTCATAATGCGGCAATAGCCTGAAATAATAATAACTGTCGCCCAGCGCCTTAGGCAGCTGCTGTAGTGTTTGAGCGCTGTGTCCAATGGCTTTTAAGAAATTAAGCGCTTTGCTTTTATCGGAGGGCAACAGCAACTTCAGGAATAATTTGTTCAAAGGCGGTTTACTGATCAACCTGAGCAATAAAGGCGGACGGCCCCGCATAACATTGCCCGGATTGCCAAGCAAGGTTAAACTGCGAACGCTTGCCGGCGAATCCATCGCCAGCCATAAACTCCAGTGCGCACCCATGGAATGGGCCACCACATCCACGTTTTTAAGTTTGAATGCCGCCAATACAGTCTCAAGTGTTTTTACCGCGAACTGCCGGATATCAACGGTGTTATGGTCTATCCCCTCGCTCAACCCGCCGCCGGGTCGATTGATCGCAATAATGCGCCTGTCTTTTAATTCGGCCAGCAAGGAGGCAAGCGGGAAAACATCGCCGGTATTGCCCGGTACAATTACCAGGGGTTCCCCGCTGCCCATCACCGACACACGCACCCGGATACCCTGCTCCGGCAAAAGCACATAATGAGCCGTTGCCTGCAAATGATAAAAATCGAAAAGCTCCTTTTCGGCCCCGCGGGCCGCCATTACCTTTGGGTCGTCTTCGCTTAGCGTTAGTGGTGTGTTCGTCATTGTTCGTTTTTTCCGGTTCAATGTACTTAGGCAAAATTGAGAGGATAAGCGGTATTACCTTTGTCGTTTGGCGCCAATATTTGGTCAATATATCAAAAAACTGCAGGGTAAGAAAACCGCCGCGCGGGTCTCGCCTCCACAACGCCCTCGCCGCTTGTGAGAATTTTTTTAAAATTGTTTTGACGATATAAATATTTCAATATATTTGCATTACCTATTAGATCGATAGGTGTTGTATACAGTGAATAGCAGCGCGCACAATGAACCCGCATCTGCTTTGCGCTTCCGGTTATCTGTAATGCGCTGTTGCTGATCGTTCCCCTCCGATCGTTATGCCGCCATCAAATTTATTTTAGTTCTTATTTCAATCATATGCTCTTTTTAGTTAAAGATCAAAAATTTGAACCAAGCCTGTAGCTACAATTAAATAAAAAACATATCAATGATCGCTAAACTTAGTTCTACCGAAATTATTCATTTTTTATTGATCCTGCTCATCGTGCTGGTCCCGGCCAGGTTATTGGGCGAGCTATGCCGCCGTTACAAACTGCCGGCTATCATAGGAGAAATATTTGCCGGTATTATTATAGGGCCCACATTGGTTGGTGCATTCTTCCCGGAACTATTTAAAAACCTGTTCCTTGCAGCGCCGAAAGCCACCGGAGCGTTTGACGGGATAGCCAATATAGGCATTATCTTGTTGATGTTTATTGCGGGTTTCGAAGTGGACCTGAAACAAATCAGGCGAAACGGTAAGCAGGCTATTTCCATTAGTTTAACCGGCATTATCTTTCCGTTCCTGATCGGCTTTTTATCGGTGTGGTTTCTTTACAAAAGTCATTTCGCTAATGGTTTCAACAACCAACTGGTTACATCGTTATTTTTCGGGACAGCGCTTTCCATCACCGCGCTTTCGGTTATCACCAAAATATTGCTGGACCTGGATATGCTGAAAACGCGGATCGGCAACATCGTACTGACCGCTGCCATGGTGGATGACTTTTTGGGCTGGATCCTGTTTTCCATCATTATCCAGATGATGAATGCCGGTAAGGAGCAGGTTTCGTTTTGGGCCGTGATCAATGTGGTTCTTTTTGCGGTGTTTATGGTTACGGGCGGCCGCTGGATCGTACATCGCTTGCTTGCATTTGCCGGCAGAAGCGGCAGGATCAGCCATGTGTTTACCGTGGCCATTGTTCTTTGCTTTATAGGCGCGGCAACAACTGAAGCTTTGGGCGTGCGTGCCGTATTCGGAGCCTTTTTAGTGGGTGTCGCAGTGGGTGACTCGGCTTATTTTACCGATATGCATAAACAGGTGCTGCACCAGTTTACCATTAACGTGCTGGCGCCGCTTTTCTTTGCATCAGTAGGTTTACGCCTCAATTACATAGCCAACTTCAACGTTGAAATTGTACTGCTCATCCTGATAATTGCCTCATTGGCCAAATTGATCGGCGCCCGGATTGGAAGCGCCTTAAGCGGCATGAACAGGAACGAATCCATTGCGGTCGCCTTCGGCATGAATGCCCGCGGCTCACAGGAGATCGTCCTCGGGCTTTTAGCTTTGCAGGCCAAAATTATTAGCGGGCCGGTTTTCGAAGGTTTGGTAGTGATGACGGTGGTCACGATGGTTATTTCAGGGCCGATCATGAAATATTACTTTTTAAAGGATCAGCAGTTGCAATTGGCTGATACCCCGGCGCCCCCGGTACCGGCATAAAGCCGGAGGAATGTTTGTTGCGTGGGAACAGCCTGGTCACCGAGGGTAGGCATTATGCCGATTACGTCGAAGTTTCGAACTACAAAATTGGCGATTTAACCAGCAACGGCCTGTTTGAAAAATAAAACTTTACAAAGGCATATTTTTGCTTTTCGGTCATTTTACCCGTGTGTTTGATTTCAATTTTGATGTTGGCGAAACGGAGGTCTTTGCGGAGAGTATTGAACAATTCAACTTTAGCTTCGGTCGGCCCAAAAAGGAGAACACTATCGTAATTCCGGATGATGTCGCCTAAATTGCGGTAGTATCCCGCTTCTTCGTACTGCTCTTTTTTATGCATCAGGTTTTCGCTCCGGGCAATCGTTTGTTCTTTTTCCTGGTGCGTGAATTTTGATTCAACGATTTTTTGGTTTGGATAGGATCAGTTTTAAATTATTCCGCTTGATCCTTTTTTTTGTTTTGATTGGGAAAAGCCGTAAAAAAGTAAAGCCCCTGATGGGCAGGGGCCTTTACTAACCAATTATAAACCTAAATTATGAGAAGACTACTTAATATTATTTCGGTGTAAAGGTAACACTATCTTTCAACGTTTGTAAGGTTTTTTTGTAATTCTTTTGTAAAAAACCTCTTTACCTCGATTTGTTTAACAAAAATACAAACATTTTATTGTTAATATAACAATTTTTAAAAAAAATTCTCAAAGGCTGATTTGAACAAATGTTAATAATAAAAAACGAAGTCATTTTTCAAAAATTTCAGCCTTTTTCAATTTATTACTAAAAATCGCAACAAAAATCACTCCAAAATTCCATGCAAACTCGATTTAGTGGTTATTTTTTCAGCTATAAATGCGTTTAAGCGAGATTAAATTGAAAAACTAACCGTTTTTATCCGCTTAGATTAAAAATTTGCGATAGTTTCGGAGAAAATGCGCGACTTTAGCCAAAACCTACCTCCGGTTTTTTCGGAAACGTTCCCGGATGGGAAAATTTATCCCGGGTATGCCCGGTAAAAAATTGCTTTTTTCAAACAACTATTCAAAAATGCTTTGACATTTTTGCAAAAACTTTGCAGAAAAACGAATGACAGCCGCCGCCGGTAAAAAACATCCCGAACTTACCCCTGTAACGCTATGGGTGATGACCATTGCCACCGGCCTCATTGTAGCCAACCTGTATTATAACCAGCCATTGCTGGATGAAATGGCCCGCACTTTTCATGCAAGCAAGGCAAAAGTGGGGCAGGTATCTTATTTTACGCAGCTGGGGTATGCGGCGGGCATGTTTTTCCTGGCGCCTCTGGCCGATATGATGAAACGGAAGCGTTTGATGATGATCATATTCGGGTTTATTGTACTATCGCTGCTGGTTACGGCCTTGTCGGCGTCTATTAACCTGCTGGTTTGTTTCAGTTTTATTTTGGGTGCGGCATCCCTCATTCCCCAGATACTGGTGCCTATGGCAGCGCATTTGGCCAAACCGGAAGCACGCGGCAGCGTGATCGGCATCATCATGACCGGCCTGCTTATCGGTATCTTATTGTCGCGGACGTTTAGCGGTGTAGTCGGTCAGTATTTCGGCTGGCGCGCGGTGTATTATGCCGCCGCGGGTATAATGGTATTAACTTGGTTAATGTTGTGGCGCTTCCTGCCTGAGGTTAAACCCGATTACAAGGGCACCTATGGAAGCCTCATGACATCGCTGATGCATTTAATAAAAACAGAGCCCAAGTTAAGGGTAGCCGCCCTTCGGGGAGCTTTATGTTTTGCCTGTTTTAGCGCGTTTTGGTCGACCATAGCCTTTTTATTGCATGATAATTTGCATAAAGGGAGCGGCTACGCCGGTTTCCTGGGGATATTCGGCGCTTTCGGTGCATTGGCGGCTGGCCTGATGGGCTGGCTGAGCGACCGTATGAATGCCTATAAGTTGTCGGGCATCACCATCGTACTCATCATCATATCCTTCGTCATTTTTTATTATTCCGCCTGCAGCTATGTCGGGCTCATTATAGGGGTAATCGTGATGGATATGGGCGTACAGGCAACGCATATCTCCAACCAGTCTATCATATTCGCTTTAAAACCCGAAGCCCGCAACCGCATCAACACCATTTATATGGTGAGCTATTTCCTCGGCGGCACCGCGGGAACTTTCATCGCCACCTTGCTTTGGAAAAATTTCCAATGGACGGGCGTATGTGCAGTTGGAGTTGGGCTGTCGCTGCTTACCCTCGTCATCCATTTTTTAAATCACCCCAAAACTGCAACGGCTAAAATGACGTAAATGCGACCAATTGTACTGAAAAATATACACCGGCGACAATAGGAATGAGTACGTTTTTAAAGTTGAACCATGCAAGAACTGATCGCCAGGTGCTTTAATTGCCGTTGATTCTCACGCACATAGTGCTTTTTGCTTTCCGCTTTTTGCTTTCCGCTCTTTCTGGCATCAAATTGGCCTATACTGATTCAAATGCACAAACCGATGCCGGCAGAAAAGAAAAGTGAAAAGAGGCACGAAGAAAAAGAATGGGAAAATCCGGTAGACCCTGCCAGTACATCGGACGACAGGGACAAAGAACAGTTGTTAAGGCAATACAAGGAAGCAAAGCGAAGGAAAGATAACCTAACAACTGAAGAGGGCCAAAACGAGCAACCAACTAAAAACTATTAACTATAAACTATTTCAACCATGAAAGTCATTAAAAATACCACAGCAACCAGGTTATTGAACCGTTTTGACAATGAGTTAAAAAATATCCTGTTAAGCGATTTGCGGGCATTCACCAGGGAAAACAGCTTTTTATTGAGCAAGCAACAGGCAATCCGGCGTTCTACTTTATCGGTAGCCTGACCATCATATATCTACTTCACTATCTATCTATAAAAAACATCATCTCCTATGAAAACGATAGGGCCCTGCAATTGCAGAGCCCTATTTTTTTGTTGTCCGGGATGACTATCGAACAATAGTCTCCTACTGTAACTTTACAAGCGCCGCCTTGATCCTCGGCACAAGTTGCTCAATATCCCGCAATGTGCTGGCTCCAACCGAGGCCCGGAACCAGTTCACATCCTCGCCGGTGCCGAAAGCGGAGAAGGGCACAAACGCCACGCCCGCTTCTTTGATGAGATAGAAATTAATGTCGGTAGCTGTTTTGAGCACTTTACCTTCGGGAGTGGTTTTGCCGCTGTAATCTACTTTTACGGTGAGGTAGATGGCGCCCATCGGCTCGATCGCATCGACGCTAAATCCTTCGGCTTTTAGCTGTTGGAAGCCATTGTAAAGGCTGGTAAGGCTTTCCCTCAGTCTTTTTTTGATATCGGCGAGGTAGGCGTTTACAGCATCGTTTTGGGTAAGGAATGCAGCCATGGCCACCTGTTCGGCCTTGGGGGCCCAGGCGCCCATGTGACCTACGATGGCTTTCATGTGGTTAATTACATGCGCCGGCCCGAAACCCCAACCCACACGAACACCGGTGGAGGCAAAGCACTTGGAGGCGCCGTCGACAAATATGGTTACATCCTTCAGTTCGGCGCGTAGGCTTACCGGGTTGAAGTGTTCATGATGGCCGAAGATGAGCTGCGAATAGATCTGATCGTAAAGTATATAAAGCGGCTTTTCGCCGGGCTGGCGGGTTTTATTTTCTTCTATCACCAGGTCGCATATTTCCTCCAGGTCCTTTTTGCTGAACATGGTGCCGGTAGGGTTTAGCGGCGAGCAAAGGGCAAGCAATGCCGCGCCTTTAATATGCGGCTCAATATCGCCAGCCGTGGGCATAAAATTATGCTCAGGGCCTGTAGGTATTTCCACGCCCTTCGCGCGGGTGAGGTCGCAGTAATGGTTGTTGTTCCACGACGGGGTGGGGAAAAGCACCTTATCACCAGGATCGACAATCGCCATGTAAATCGAATAGATGAGCGGCCGCGAGCCCCCTGAAATGAGGATCTGGTTGGCGGCGTAATCCAGGTTGAACCTGCTTTTTATAAAGGCGGAAACGCTTTGGCGCAGGTCGAGCATACCGTCGGCTGGTGGGTAGTTGGTATGGTGGTGGTCATAAGCTTCAACTATGCCTTGCTGCAAGCCCGCCGGAATGGGATAAATATTGGAATCAAAATCCCCGATGGTAAGGTTTGCAATGTTTTGGCCCAGCCGTTTCAGTTCGTTGATTTCGCCCGCAATTTTGATAATCTCGCTGCCGTGGAGATTTTGGGCCAGTATGGATACGCTCATTTTTGTTGGTGTGCAAATAGGATTGCGCAAAGGTGCGGATTTTTGGTGAAAGGGAGAAGGGTAAGATTGAATGCGGAATGTCGAATGTGGAAGAGTTAAAAATGCGGAATGCGGTCCCGATAGCTATCGGGAGTCGAATGCGGAATTTAGAAGTGTTCATCGTTCATAACCGGGAAGGCAACGCGGCAGTTGGCAGTTCCATTTAGGGTTTATGAATTAGCGGATTGCACAGACCATGAACGAAAACTTTGCTTGTTTCTTTCCGCATAACTCCCTAAGTTTGCGCCTCGAAATATTTTTTACTATGGCTAAGGCATCCGACATCAAAAATGGCAACTTCCTGCGCTTCAATGGCGAACTGGTACAGGTTGAAGAATTTTTGCACCGCACACCGGGCAACCTGCGTGCTTTTTACCAGGCGCGCATGCGCAACGTCAAATCCGGCAAGCTGGTGGAATACCGTTTCCGTACCGATGAAGAAGTGAACATAGCCCGCGTAGAAACCAATAACTATCAATACCTGTACGATGATGGCAGCACCCTCGTGGTGATGGATAACGATACCTACGATCAGCACAATATCCCGAAGGCGCTGTTCGGCCCGGCCGTAAGATTCCTGAAGGAAGGGGTGAATGTGATCGTGGCCTTTGAAAGCGATGAACCTATTATGGGACAGATACCGGCTTCTGCGGAGCTGGACGTTACGTATACCGAGCCTGCCGTTAAAGGGGATACCTCAAGCGGCGCGCTGAAGAATGCAACTGTGGAGACTGGTGCTGAAATAAAAGTGCCATTGTTCATAAATATCGGCGACAAGATCAAAGTGGATACGGCAACCGGGGCTTATATTGAAAGAGCCAAAGGGTGATGGCTTTCTACAGGTCACCCAGCGTACACACCATAATAAATCCCGGGAAAAATCATAAAGACGCTAAAACATTTCTCAACCTGCGCAACGACGCCAGGGGCATTCGCTTATTGATACCCCATAGCCTGCAATTGGAACAATTCCGAATAGCGGCCATCCAAAGCAAGTAATTCCTCGTGGGTGCCTGATTCGAGGATGGTGCCCTTGTCAAGCACCAGGATCCGGTCGGCCATGCGGGCGGTTGAAAAACGGTGAGAGATCAATACCGCCGACTTACCCCTCGTTAATTCGGTAAAACGCTGAAAAACTTCATATTCGGCCCGGGCATCGAGCGCGGAGGTAGGCTCGTCTAAGATCAAAACCTGGGCATCCTTCATATAAGCACGGGCGAGCGCCACTTTTTGCCATTCTCCGCCGGAGAGTTCCACACCGTCCTTAAACCTCCGGCCAAGCCATTGATCGTAGCGGTTGGGCAACTTTTCGGCCAGCGAATCGGCGAGACTTTCGGCGGCGGCTCTTTCGATCAGTTCTTGATTATCAATCTCGCTAATATGGCCGATGGCGATATTTTGCGACAGGGTCATCTGGTACTTGAGGTAATCCTGGAAAATGATGCCAATGTTCAAACGCAGTTCTTCAATAGCATAATCTTTAAGGTCTATGCCATCCAGCAAAATACGTCCTTCGGTAGGGTCGTACAGGCGGGCCATTAGTTTTACGAGGGTGGTTTTGCCTGCGCCGTTCTCGCCAACCAGCGCGAGTTTTTCTCCGGGATGCAGCGTAAAGTTGAGGTTGCGGTTGGCCCAGGTTTCGGAGTTGTGGTATTGGAAGCCGACGTTTTCAAAAGTAAACCCTTGCTGAATAGGATTGGGAAATGGTAGGGGCTTTTCGGCAATACTGATTTTGGGTTTGATCTCAAAAAATTCCAGGAAATCGTTCAAATAAATCGCGCCCTGCGATACGGCCGTGAACCGGTTCAGCGTATTCTCCATCAGGCTGCTGAGCTGCCGGAACGAACCTGCCAGGAAAGTCAAGGTGCCTACCGAGCTTCGGCCGGTAACCGTTTGGTATATGATAAAAGCATAGGCCGCATAGTAACCGATGCTGCCCAAAATGGACAGGAGCGTACCCCAAACCGACCGTTTGACCGCCAGCGTGGCATTATCGGTATAGAATTTATCCGAGAGTGTTTTAAACCGCCCGATAATAAAATCGGACAGGCCGAATATCTTTACTTCTTTTGCAGTCTCATCACTGGCGCCCAAATACCGCAGGTAATCCAGCTCGCGCCTTTCGGGCGTCTGGCTGCGGGTGAGCGCGTAATTCTGGCTGTTGAAATAAGATTCGCCTAAAAAAGAAGGTATAATGGAAATGAGCAGCAGCAAAATAAGCCAGGGATTAAACGCCAGCAGGCCGGCAAGCAGGAAGGCCATCGAAATAAAATCCTGCACCTGGCTCATCACCTGCGACAGTAATACCGAACGGCCCACGGTTTGCTGGCGTGCCCTTTCGAGCTTATCGTAAAAAACAGAATCTTCGAACTGGTCCAAATCAAGTGTTGCGGCATGACGCATAATGCGCATGGAGGTGTAATTGGAAAAAAGGTCGCCGAGCAAGTTGTCGACCAGGTTGATCATCCGGTTTAAGCCATCGGTTAGTATGGCGAGCGCAAACTCGATGATCACCAACTTCCAAAGCTGGTGCTGGCTGCCGCCATGGCGATTGAGCTGAACGACCTGGTCGATTATAAGCTTGCCGATATAAAGCAAACTTACCGGCATAGCCGAGCGGGCTATCCGCAGCAAAAAGCTGATGGTAGTTTTGCCTGGGCTGCTTTTCCACACCAGCCTGAAAAGCTCGGGCAGGTTTTTCAATGCCGACAGGCGCTGTTTAAACGAAATATTGGTATGTTGAAATTGTCGTTTAGCCATGTGCTATATTCTGCTAACGTCGGGAAAAGTCTGCTATTTCAGCGTCATGGGGTTGTAAAGGTTATGCGGTTGATCCAGGTGTGCAGGGGTACTTCGGTAAAGTAGGATTTGGATAGACGCAGGTTAACCACTTAGTGCGCGGCGTGCAGAGAGTGTGGAGGAAATATCCGGAGGGACTCAGTTTTTAAGCTTAAGGCGCTTTTTCCTTTCAGCTTTCGCGTTTCCCCCTACCTTTCCCGCTCAACATACGCCATGAACTATCACAAACCGCTACAGCACCTCCCCTCGCCCCTGCCGAATGTGGAAAAATAGACCTTGACAGCACGACGTAAAAATGCTACATTTGTTAGCAAATCTCATCTGCAAATATTGATCCTTTTTTGATTCCAAATTAAAGACGGCCCCGATGGTTGCTGATTTAGGTTTGGCAGCAATCTCGCAGGGCCTCACAGTGTTGACCGGTCTTAAATAGCGTTCTTTAAATGACTTATAACCACACACTTACGAAGAATAACATAGTCATCTAATAAACTTTAAACTCCCCCTTTAGGGGGTTGGGGGGTGCAATAACCACGCAAAAAAAGTAGCATTAACCTCGCATTGGCCAGTAATAATCGGTAATAATCGCCGGCAAAACCTAGTGTATTGACAAATTAATTTAGAAACAATGCTGTATATTTGTATTGAATTTAAAGCAATACGGATATGGAAGGTATAACCTTATCAGGAGCTGATTTAGCCTATCTCGAAGCATTTAAAAGAGAAGGCAAAAAAAGCATAAGAGAGTTTAATCGTTTAAATATTCTTTTGTTACTGCATAAAGGGAAAAAGACTTCTGAAATAGAAGAGTTTTTAAACGTTGACCGGATTACTATCTGGAGAACCAAGAAGAAATATTTAGAATCGGGCGTTGAACTTGCATTGCGGGAAGATCAAAGGCCGGGTCAGCCTGTAAGGTATACCACTGACCATCATGCGGAATTAGCAGCAATGGCATGCGGGCCATGCCCGGAAGGCAGGCAGCGATGGACTGTACGCTTATTAACAAAAGAGTTAAAGAAAAAGCCGGAATTGGAAAAGATAAGCCGCGAATCTGTACGGCTGGCCTTAAAAAAAATGAATGTAAACCTTGGTTAAAACGCATGTGGTGTATTCAGGAAATAACGCAAGAGTATAGAACAAGAATGTACCGCCTTTTAGATTTATACAAACAAGCCTATGATCCATTGC
>Ga0206864_1002_pt1 | contig 98660 bp, 74 predicted proteins | sample Alteio_BWOrgCont_42_FD_152632 | JGI IMG/M metagenome (GOLD analysis project Ga0206864, IMG submission 152632) | Enriched cells from forest soil in Barre Woods Harvard Forest LTER site, Petersham, Massachusetts, United States -... | ecosystem: Environmental > Terrestrial > Soil > Temperate forest >...
AGCGATGCGGAAGGGGCAATATTCGCGAGAAAATTTATTGAAGATTTTATCAGGTACGTTGATTTAAAGGATGAGGGTTGAATGCGGCTCATCCGGATTTGAAAAATATTGTTACCTTACGATAGTTTGAGTTGGTCGGGCGCGTTAAAAATGCCCAGTTCTAATTTCCTTAGTAATTCAAGTCGGCTCCTGGTTTGCGTCTTGCCCATCACATTTTGCAAATGGGTGGTTACCGTTCTTTCGGCAATGAACAGGCGGTCACCTATTTCCTTTGCATTTAAACCGCTTCTTAATAATTTTACGATCTCGACTTCCCGGTTAGTGAGTTTATATTTAAGGCAGTTCTCTGCAAACAGTTCCGGGCGCACCCCGTGAACTACCATTTCCGTAAACTGCTGATATTCCAGCCTGGCCTGCTTAATGGATTTCCATATAAAAAGTATGCTGATCGCAATGATCCCGGTATTGGTACACAAAACCTCGATGAGCTGGCTGCTTTCAACTATTCCGAAAAACGCCAGGGCCGCCCATGGCGTGACTGCGCAGTGCATCGCTATTTCTTCAAAGTATTTATTTTTATTTCGCTGCTCTTTGTGTTCCCTTCTTATGGCGCGAAAAATCACCCAAAGCAGCACGATTGCGTATATTAAAGGCGCAATCATTCCAAATTTGATGTCAGCATTCAGGTTGCCGTTGATCGAATAAACAATTACAAAAAAAATCAAATAAGGCAGCATCAAAAACAGCGGGACGCCGTACAGCGCATGCCAGCGCAAGGATTTGAGGTCAAAAGCCTTGTAAAAATAAAAAGGGAAATAGGAGGCCATTAAAAACCCGCTGCCATAGGCTACCATTTCCTGCGTTGGTATCGGGATCTGTATTTTAGGATCAGGGAAAAGGCCGCCTGTGATATTATAAAAGAGCATTAGAAAAAGCAACAGCAAATACCACAATCGGATTTTATCCTGCGGCCGGAATAAATAATAAAAAAACTGGAAAATGAACATACCCATTTCCAGTATAATAAATATGAATGTGACAATATGGATTTGTGTCCCGAATACCAGCATTTGTTATTAGTCTTTTGGTTTTCGTTTTAAAAAGAACAGGGTGTACCCAAGTTCAAGCTGATTATAAATTTCAAATCCAAAACGTTCGTACCAGGGCAGGTTTTTTAACGTAGACGTTTCCAGGCAAACCATTAGCTTCTTTTCATCAGCATCGGTAATAATTTCTCTCAGTAAATTGCTGCCAATGCCCCGGTGCTGATACAAAGGGGCAACCCCGATAAACCACAGGTAAACCATTTTTTCGTTCGGCTGAAGCTTCTTGACCTGCGACTCCCGCTTTATGGTCTTTACGATGCCATTAATTCCAATGGCCCGAAAGATCAAATTAATGTCAAGCCAAATGGATGCTAATGAGGTCCGTTTCAGATGTGGTGACAGTGTCAGGGCGCAGGCCTTACGGTCGTTTGATATCCAAACTTCACCGAAACGGTAACATATTTTAAAGGAATATTCCATTAGCGCACTGATTCGCCGTGACAAGAATTTGTCTTGCCGAACAATAAAATTTACGCTTTGATTTTCTTTGAACGCACTTGCCAGTATGTTTACTATGACAGCTTTGTCCTCGTATTTTGCCTTGACCATATTCGCTAAACTTTTGTGGATAGTCTTCGGGATTAATCAGCCGTGTTTTTCAGTTGTTTTGAAATGTTCAGCTTCCGGTCAATATCGTTGAAGGCGTTTAATACCTTATCCAAATGATGCTTGGTATGACCAGCCATGATATTTAGCCTGATCCGCGAGTTCTTTTTGGACACAGCCGGGTACATGATAGGATTAGCGTAAACGCCCAAATTTAACAGCAGCCTGCCCGCTTCCAGTGTTTTGGGAATTTCGCCCACCTTCACCGGGATCACTGCGGAAGCAGTGGGTCCAACCTCAAAGCCCAGATCGATAAGGCCATTTTTTATGTAATTGATATTGTCCCATAGCTTTGTTCTCCAGAATGGTTCCTCGTCGATCAATTCAATTGCCTTAATGATCCCCATTACCGCAGGGGTGGCCGTGGTAGAAAATAGATGCTGTTTTGATTGAAACTTGAGGTAGGTGATAATTTCAGCGTTTGCGATAACAAACCCGCCAATATTACCCAACCCCTTGCTGAACGTACCGGTGATTATATCCACTTGGTCAAATAAATCATACATTTCGATCACCCCGCGGCCGGTATCCCCCACAACGCCGATTCCGTGGGCATCGTCAACAACGAGGTAAGCGCCGTACCTGTGCGTAAGCTCCGCTATTTTGTCGAGGTGGGCAATATCGCCGTCCTGGCTATACACGCCATCGATAACGACCATTTTGGTAATGTATTTGTCCTGTGCATTTTTAAGAACTTGTTCGAGCATCTCCAGGTTATTGTGTAGAAACGTTTTAACGTTGGTCGTGAGGCATCCCTCATAAACGCTGGCATGAACCGCCATATCCAGGATCGCTAAATCAGTCTTATGAAGCAAGCACAGCAGGGTAGCACTGTTGGCTGTATAGCCCGTCGTATATAGTATAGCATCCTTCCTTTTATAAAACTCAGCGATCTTTGTTTCAAGTTGCTGATGGTAAATAAAATGACCGCCAATGGCTGGTGATGCCCCCGAACCCGTTCCAAACCTTTCAATTCCGTCAATAACAGCCGCTTTTATTTTTGGATGCTGGCTAAAGCCCAGGTAGTCGTTGGAAACCAGGCATACAGAACGGGTGGGTTCGGAATCGCCCGGTAGTAATAAGTCCATTTCCGGCCCGCATGGCGACAGGGATTCGATCCGGTAATTTAAGTGGCCGTTGGCCTTCAGAAAATTCAGGTACTTTTCAAATTCCAGCGCCGTCGTGTAGACGTTTTGCCCTTCGATAAACTCAAAGTCCTTAAAGCTTGCTTTTTCAAAATCAATTTTCATATATAGATAGATATTTTTATAAACGGCCGAAAATAGGTCTCAAAAAAATCAAAAGTTGGGACATTGGATAACTTGCACCACTTTTTTGTTAATTATTGCGATATTTTTTGGCATGTCTCATATTTCCAAAATTTGCTCTATTATTTTTGGAGGGCCTTCTCCTTCATCGATAGGATATGAATCAATTGGCGGAGAATTGGATAAACCAATTGTAATATCAAATCTACCGGCAAATGGATACAACGTCCATAATTACATTTTTAAGAAGTGTAACTGATTTATCGGAAAAGTTTATACAAGCTTTGGAGGAAAGCTTGCATCAGGAGTTTTATAAGCCGCATCAAATTATCCATGCGGCGGGTCAAACGGAAAGCAGGTTATCGTTTATAGAAACTGGTTTCGCCAGAAACTATTTCTATGATCAGAATGGGCAGGAACATACGGTTAAGTTTTGGGCGCCCGGGAATATCATATTTTCCTGTGAAGGATACTATAAAGTTTCATCCTATTACTATACGGAAATCATGGAAGAATCAAAACTGATTACCCTTACTTATAGCGAACTTCATGATTTGAATACGAAATATGCGGAAATATCAGCTTTAATTAAGGCTTTGTTACTCAAATTCCAGTATCAAGAATTTCAACGGCAAATTCTTATTTCCCTCCCCAATGAGGATCGTTATCGCTTGCTGCGGAAAGACAATAAAACCCTCTTCCAGAAAGCACCGTCCAGGATGATCGCCTCATACCTCAATATGAGCCGTGAAACGCTTGCCCGGCTTATTGCCAAACATTAGTAATCATTGATATCGTTTTCATGTACTGCCAAATGACGCACCTGCCTAATCATTTGACGAAACAAATTGTGTTACCTGAACGCGCAAACCGCATCAGATGACGCACGGCTTAACAACCTTGATGGTATAATTTTATCCAACATTTTAGATTGGAAACTATAACTACATCAATTTAATTCATTACTGAATAACAGCTCACGTAATACAAAAGAAAGGAGGCCGCGACAAATAAAGAAAAGATACAAACTGCAGGTTACGCACCTGCTTACGGCTGAAGCCGTATTACGAACATCTCAATGAATAACACTTACACGTCTTATGGAAAGTTTGACTGTCAAGAAAACGAGCTATCGTCTTTCTGAAAAAGCAAAAGAATGGCTGATCTTTAGCATTTGCCTGATATGCATTTTTTTATTTTTATACGCAGCATATAGCAAAATCGCAGATCATCGGCGCTTTGAAAATGGCCTGTCCAAGGTAGCGTTAATAAGGAGTTTGGCCAGTTATATAGCCTGGATCGTCCCATTAGCTGAAATACTTATATCGACGCTATTGATTATTCCTCGAACATATAAATTGGGCCTGAGTGCTTTTGTAGGACTGATGGCCGTCTTTACCGTTTATATCATAAGCATGTTACTGTGGGCGACCAAACTGCCTTGTCATTGCGGTGGCGTTATCGAAAAATTAAGCTGGATACAACATGTATGGTTCAATCTCGCATTTATTGCGATTGCCGTGTTTGCTTTGTGGCTCAGCAGATCGAATACTAATTAAAAACTTAAAAACATGAAAAATTTCAAAAAAATCGCTTTGGGCCTGATAGTTGGTGCCTTAGCAATTGGGTTTAGTGCATTTACCAATATTAAAACGAAAACAAATTTGTCCGAAAGGTATTGGACAAATGACGGCACAAACTATAATCTGGTGACGAGTTATGACCTTGACGATTGCACCGGGACAAATTCGCATTTATGCGTTGTAGAATCCACAGATGCAATGATACCTGCCCAGTTTTCAAACAGCAACCCATCGGGTTACCCTATTTCGGGGGTGGCTGGAGCCAGCGATGCACAATATGTCGACGAATAAACGAGGTCATAAAAAGGAGCGGAAAAAAATTTCCGTTCCTTTTTATAAAATTATCTTAATAATTTGTCAATCAGAATAATCAACTTCTCACCTTTATCAATCCTCGGATCAGGAGGATAAGCATCTGCAGTATGCCCAACTCCATCTATAACAAGCAGCTGCGGAAAAGTGGAATAACCATAATGCGCCAGCATAGGATGTGTAGATCCCATGCCGTCAGTAAACAAATTGATTTCCCCGGCCATCGTATATAAACCTGATTTCATGCCGTACTGCCACCATTTTGCATCCTTGTCGACACAAATGCTTAACCAGGCTACACGGTTGTCATCTTTATATTTCTCGTATACCGTTTTAAGTGCGCCAGGCATTTGGGTACAACCCATACACCCGTTAAACCAGAAATCAGCTACTATTATCTTGCCTTTAAAATCGTCCAAACTATATCGTTGGCCGTTTTCACCCTCTAAATTAAATTCGTACGCATTTTTCCCTATTGCTACTTTTTCCCTCCATTCCTGAAGCATTCTTTTGCTTTCATTGTTTCCCATGATCGATAAAGCATCATCCACATAATTAAACACATCGTCCGTTTTATTCATTCCTGGCATATGCATACCTTTCATATCGACAAATGCCTGTAGTAAAATTTTATCCCTGAGCCCGCCTTGATATTTATTGCATATGTTATCATACAATTGCTTGAAAGAGAATCTGTTGAAATTATTTGTATTCCCTTGAAACCTGAGAAATGTTAATTCTTTCCACAATAAACATTGTGAATAATATATCGATGAAAGCGCAGCTAAACTGGTGTCAGCTGATCCCAGACTTATGTTTAAGTCATTCAAATATTTTATTTTATATAAATCTTTTTTATCACCTGTATAGAGGCTGTAAAAAGTATCATGATATAACATTCCGAGGTGATCAGCGTAAAACCTGTTTATGACTGATGCAGGTAAACTGTTTTGGTAAGAATTAAGAACCGCCCTCTTCATCGCCAGCTGAATTTTTATCATTCTTAACTTCGATGAATACGCCTGAGAATAATCTCCATTGCTTATCAGGTCACAATATCTATCATTCGCACCGTTTGGCAGGTTCATAAGACTATATAGATTAAACTGGCAAGACAGTTTCTCGGCCCCACTCCCTGAAAATACCATAAAGCTGCCATTAATCCTTATATTTATGCTGTCCCCTTTTTGCAGGAGGTAAGCTTCAGATTCGTTTCCGACACTAAGAATTTTCGTCTTTCCTGCTGTATCTGTTAATGAAAATGTAGCGTAAAATAAATCCGAGTTGGCGGGAACCGTAATTTTAAATTGATTATTCTTAATAGCAGCCTCAAAATTTTTTGAGAACATTGTCTCATCCTCACTGGCATTATTTCCAATTACCTTGCAATTGAAAAAGCCGCCATTAAACCCTACTGTACCAGGAGTAAGTACCCCGGTTATGTTTACGCTATCTATTGCCGATGCGGTTAAAGATGCAGGCAAAACATAAATGAACAATAGTAAGGTCAGGCATCGATAATAGTTTTTCATAATTTTACCAATCATTTCAGTGTTTGTAATTAAATCATCTTATATTTTGCTGTATGCGGCTCAAAGCGATTTCATCATCCGGGATCGGGAAAACATAAAGCGGTGAATTAGGCGGCAAGGTATAGGTTACACCATTGAGAACTCGCGTGAGGGTTATATTTGCTCCTTCTTTATTTAGGCGCCTTAAATCGTCCCATCGTAAACCGGCGCGCCACACGAGCTCCTTACGGCGCTCCAGTAAAATAGTCGATAAAATATTTGCAGTAGCTGTCGTATACGGGATATAAGTGCCCGTAGTGAACCGGTTTACTAAGAGCGCATTCAAGTATTGAAGAGCAGTCTGACTATCCTGGCGCCTTGCAGCGCACTCCGCCTTGATTAAATAAATCTCATCTGTTGCCAAACCGGAAAATGTATTTCCGCCTGCAGAATATCCTATTTTTGCCTTTATAAGACCGGTTGATGAATTTGTAATAAAAAAAATTGATCTTCTTAAGTCGTTCGGCGCATAAGAAGCCAACAATGTGGTGTCGATGTTAATATTATCCGCTGAATTATAAACCGGTACATTGTACCCACCCGCATAGGTAGAATAAAATAAGGATTCAGCATTCGTCCGCGTAAAAGGCACATGTGAGGTCTTGCTAATTGTATTGTAGTCAATTAAAGTGTTATACAATGCCAATGCGCTGTCTGCATAAAGTTCTGCTTGCGGATATTTTCGCATACTAAGATATAGCCGTGCAAACAATCCAAAAGCAGATGGTTTACTGGCTCTATTTAGGTTTTGAGCTGGGAGATTGGGACTAAGCAAACGGCATGCGGTACCCAAATCTGAAATAATCTGATTGTATGTTTGCTTTACCGTCGAACGCGGTTCATTTTCATTAACATTAGGATTAAGTTTCAAGGGAATGCCCAGGTCGGTTGAAGCTGTTGCATCGTCATAAACGGGCGAAAAGTTTTTTACAAGATCGAAAAAAGCAAAAGCCCGCATAAAATAGGCTTGTCCAAGAATATCATTATACTGGGCCTGATCTGTGGGTGAAACTTTTAATGAATTAAGCCCGCTTATAGCGCTGTTTGCATAAAATACGGAGAGATACGGCGAGTTCCAATCCGGTCGTGCTACCTGTCCGCCAAAAAGGTCTTTATTCCAAACATAGGCATTTTGTTCAGTCGGCGATCCGGCCTGGTAGGCGGTGTCGTTAATAAAGTAATAATCGTCACAGGAAAGTTGCGGCAATGACGATGTTTTGTTGGTAAGCGTATAATCTAATAATTGTTGAAAATCCGAAAGCGAAGTGGGCGTAACAATTGCGGTGCTTGGTTTAGCATCTAGGAACCCTTTCGTGCAACTATTTATTAAAAATCCGATTGTTAAAAAACTTACAACAATCAAAGTACGTGTGATATATGATTTTTTCATGTTTTTAATATTTTAGGTTAAAATGACCCTCTAATTCCAAGTGATATTGATTTTGCCAGTGGCGGGCTGTATGGAGAATCGGGATCGAGACCGTCGTGATTTGCTCGCCAAAGTATCATCAAATTATTGGCATAGACATATAGTTGTAAGCTTTTAAAAGGTAAATTATTGATTGAATTCTTATCCAACGTATAACCGAATCGTACGTCTTGTAACCGAACATTATCTGCACGGTCGACAAGCACATTTGAATAGGTATAAAATTCATCCCTGGCCGGATCGTCCGGGTAGATCATTGACGGAACAGTTGTGTGGTTTTCGTCTCCAGGATTTTGCCAGCGATTGCTAAAATCGGCCTGGTTAAAATTCCCGGCGGAACCTGGGAATCCGAATAGTGATGAATAGTTTAATGACGGCTTACGGAAATAATAATCAAGTTTATAAGTAATCAAAAAAGATAGCGACAACTGTTTGTAGTTAAAGTTGTTCATGACACTTCCAAAATACAATGGTGTGGCTGAACCATTATATTTTAAATTCGAAGGCGAGGTTGAATTTTCAATTGAAGCATAATCTTCACTAAGCTGCCCATTCAAATAACCCTGCGGGTTGCCCTTATCATCCAGTTTGGCACTCGGGAAACTGAAAATCGAATAAATTGGATAGCCAACTAAAGGATTCAGATAATTGCCTTGTACGATATTGTTATTAGTGCCTGCACTTAATTCGTAACGTGTAACTTTATTTGTCACGTAGTTAAAAAGGAACATCGTATTCCAGCTTATAGGCGATTTCAAAATCTGTAGATTTAGCTGAACATCCATTCCATTGTCGCGCATATCGGCGGCGTTCCCCCTGAATTGGGTATTTCCGGATTGCGGTGCCACAGGACTATTGGCTATTAAATCAGTTGCATTCTTAATATAGTACTCGATTGTACCTGTCAGCAGATTATTCTTTAATCCAAAGTCTAATCCAAAATTCGTAACCGCAACCTTTTCCCATCTGAGGCCGGGATTTGGAGGGTTGGTAACCACTAAATACGGCGCATTGAAAGAATTTACGGCTCCTGATTGCGAAAGCGTAGTTAAATAGGCAGTTGTCGACTTATCGGTATTACCATTGTAACCGTAAGTCGCGCGTAAGGATAATAGCGGCAAGAAGTCAAGCTTATAAAAAGGTTCATCATTAATTTTCCACTTCAATCCGGTTGACCAGAGCGGTACGCCTTTTTGATTTGTACTGACGCCAAAAATATTTGATTCGTCACGACGAGCGCTTTCAGTAATGATATATCTTTTTTTATAACTATAAGAGGCGTTGGCAAAATAGGAACGATTTCTATCAACTGTGCCCTGGCTCGTCAGCCCTGTTGGTATCTGCCCCGTGTTATATCCATAATATTGCTGGAAATAATCCGCAAAGTCTATGGTCTGATTTCCATTGGCCCCGGTTGAAGGGTTGTATCCGTAGAAGGTATAGGTGTCTTCGTTACTGGTATAATCACTTACTTCATAACCACCCAGGGCGGTAACCTGCTGATCCCGGCCAACCTGCTTATCGTAATTCAGTAATAAGCGCCCGGTATTTAGCGTGTAACTATTGTTATCTTTATTTAAAATATCTCCTTCGGGAATAATTTGAGTTACCTGCCCTGTAACGGGATCGATTTGCGAATAAGTATTGACCATGTTACGGACATAATAAGAATCAGCTGAATTATCTGTGACGATATCCGTATTCCCTTTTTCATAGAGATAATAAGCAGATAACTGCAGGCCGGGCATCAGTTTCAGTGACAGTTGGTTACTAAAACGATAATCGGTAGTTGTAGTTGTTTGGTCCGGGTAATTTTCGTCCAATGGTATATCCTGCCAGTTGAGCAATTTACCCGCACCGGCTGTATCGATATAAGAACCACGAAGACCACCACCTGAAGGGACTACGGCGAGGTTATTTCCATTTGCATCTTTTAACATTTCGTATGGGGTGCTCGGTACAAAGCCATTTGTATTATTTTTTGCAGTACTTTGGGTGAACATTAAACCGCTCGTCCATTCCAGCCTGTTTTTTATCAAAGAATAGGTGTTATTGGCGTTTATAGTTACACGGTTATAACTATTTGTTACCAGAGGCTGAAGATTGTCATCAAAACCAGCGGAAATAAAATATTTATTGGCGTTACCCCCGCCGGCTACGCTCAACGCGTATTGTTGGCTGACTGGTTTGCGGTATAAATATTTTTCCATGTCAGTTCTTACGTCATCGTTTGATAAGGCATTAAGCTGAGCGTTCAGTTGAGCTGTTGAAAGCTGTCCATTTTGATTTTCGTTTAAGAGATCGACTACAGGTGAGATATAACTATATCCGTCGCTTGTATTATAGTAGTATCCTTGGTTAAACAAATATTTTTCGACCCCGATGTATTGCGCAGAGGTCAATTGTGGAGTATAATACAAATTAGGTTTATCGGCTATGGTTATATTTGAATTGAAATTAATCTGAGGGAGCGTATTTGTTTTTCCTTTTTTGGTTGTTATCACAATTACCCCGTTACCTGCCCTCACTCCCCAAATGCTTGCAGCGGCAGCGTCTTTTAACACAGTAATACTTTGAATGTCATTGGGATTAATATTACCTAAATCACCCTCGTATGGGAAATTGTCCAGCACGATTAGTGGCTGATCATTGGCAAAAAGAGTGCTGGTGCCCCTTATGGTAATTGGCGTACTGTTTGGATTTTGAGGATTCTGATTAAATATCAATCCGCTCGTGATCCCATTCAGCCGGTCTAGAATATTGGTACCAACGCTTCGGTTTATTAATGCGCTATCTATAAGTACAAAGCTTCCGGTTGCTCTTTCTTTAGGTAAGATTTGATAGCCATCGGAAACAATGCTTACCTCTTTTAAGGTGCTTTTATCTTCGACAAGGCTAATGTCAAAAGGCCCTCTATTGGTAGGGCTAAAGTCGATTTCGAAAGCTTTATATCCTACAAACGTAATTGTTAATACACCGCTTGTTTCACTCGCGTTAAGTGTAAACTCTCCTTTTTCATTTGTAGAGGTCGAAATGTCCGTTGCTTTTATTTTTACCGTAGCGCCTTGGATAGGTCGATCTGTGGAATCCGTTACCTTCCCAGAAAGCGTTATTTTGGTCTGCGCTCCCGCCTGGAAAAAAAGGCAAAGCGCGGCCAGCACTATTAATAGTATAGTTTTTTTCATAAATTTTCAATTAGTTTGGTTGTTGAAGAAATAGCCGAATATGGCTCTGAAAAGAAACGGCAACCCTACTATAATTAACTATTTACTGATCGTGGGTTGCCGTTTTCGCCGAATTCAATCGGGAGACTTTATTATGTTTTTAAAAAGAAATTTTAAAGAAAAAAATGAAATGAAATAAGCATAAACAAAACGTCCAACAGCATCTGCCAGTTGGAAACGATAAAGGATTAAACTGTTTACTGGAGTTTTGTTCATGCCCGTATTATTAATACGAGTCTTGAGGAAGTTTGCCAACATAAAAGTGGGTTCTACAAACCGTAACTCCATTCAGTTCTCACGCCTTACGTTGAAACGGATTTACAGCAGAACCCACTCTTATTTGACACGCCAATATAGCATATCTAAATAAGAAATGGGTATAAACTGCTGTCTTGCTTCAACGGCGTGAGAATTTGGAGTTGCAAGACTCTTATTTATACCTATTTATTAGAATTTCAAATCTAATAAAAAAAACAAAGTAAACAAATTTGTTGACCATTAATTTAAAAAAAAGTTGAGTTTGGTTTGATGGATCAGGAGGTAGTTAATTTCAGGGCTAAGCTGGGTAAGAGAATTGAGCAATTAAGAAAAAAGAAAGGTTTAGAGCAAACAGAGTTGGCTGCAATTATCAATGGCAAAGACAAACAGTTTATTAACCGTTACGAAAAGCAAGGAGCGAATCCAACTGCTTATATTTTAGTTCAAATTGCAAAAGCTTTAGATGTAAGTGTAAATGAGCTATTGGATTTCAGTAAATTAAAGACATTTTAGCGTTGGAGCTATCTCTTATCAAACATGGTCAGTTATAATTTAGCAACGGGTTGATTGTTTCTTGAATTAAGCTTTTCGCAATGAAGGTTTATTTTTGATTCGATGGGACTTTTAATTTCGCTATCTGAAAAATAGATTCAATTAATTTCTCAAAACTTTCGGGTAACGCTGGATCACCGTTTGCCTTAGTCCAGTCGGGCCTTCTTTCAGGCAATTCCTTCATAAACCATTTAGTTAATTCCATTTTGAAAGTTTCGAAAGGCACGTTATTAAAATATTCCATTATTCCGGTGAGCGTGCTGAAATCGGGATGATCAACATCTGTATGTGAAGTATTCATAACTAAATAAAATTTGACTCAGAACTTGGGATAAGTTTCGTTATTTATAACTCTTATTTCAAAAACACGTTTATATTTTCTAAACATACGTTTCGAAATTATATCCAAATTTAAATATATTATCCCATTTATTTAAACAGGTGTACATTAATTCTAAATAAGTGTAACGGATTTAGTAATTGATGACAGATTTAGGACTATTTTTATCAAAACGCTCGGTTAATAAAGCCGAAATTTCTCGCCGGACAGGAATAAGTAAATCTCGCTTAACTCAGTTGTCAAATAACAATACCACCAAACTGACAGCCGAAGAATTATACAAAATCGCTTTATCTATTGAAGTACTGCCATGCGATTTATTAATGGAAGTATGTAAGGGCATTTCTTTGCCAGTCAAATAAAAGGGATTGGCCACCTTACTGCAAATAAGGATAATAAGATGCCTCTTTAAAAATCATCTTTTATTTATTTCCTTATTACATTACTTTTCACTTTTCCGCTTCCTGGTAAGCCCAGCCAACGATCTGTTCAAGGGCGGTTAATATCTGCGACTGGCCTTCAGAGGTATTTATATCCACATCACATATTATTCCGCCATTATACCTGGCGTGCAAAACAGTATAATAAATCCCTCCTACAAGTAAAGCGGCTACAGCCCTAAAATTGACATTACTTTCATTAAAGTGTAAATCAGTTAATTCCAGAAATTGCTGACCCATACTTTCTCTTACGTTGTGAATACTTCTCATCAGAGGATTCTCTTCCGATATTTCCCATAGGATCAGACTTTGCATTTCCTCCTCCGAAAAGAAATATTGGAATTGATTTTGCAGAATTGAGATGATTAGATTTTTACTATCGGAAGAATCAACATTTGAAACAAGTTCTTTCATTTTTTCTGAAAAAACCATCCAGTAATCATTTTCAACAACGTAAGCTTCTATCAGACTATTAAGACCTCCAAAATAACGATAGATCAGTTTTCTATCAACCTCTGCTTTTTTTGCAACCTTGCTTATTTTTAAAGCAGCAAAGCCGTCTTTCTTAACAATTTCGCCGACAGCTTGAATTAGTTTTTGTTTGGTTTGTTCTTTGTTTTTCATTTAGTGTTATTAATCGATTATTGCCTGTTTGCCGCAATTACTATAACACCTTCATAAAATATTTTTAGTATTATGTATTCAATTATTGAAGGCTATTTTTTAATATTTCAATAATTTCATGGATAAGTATTGATAGAGGACAAGGTTTTTCATAATCGCCCCTAAAGTATATCCCACAAATTTCAAAAGTGGTGACATGAGATAAAAAATTTACTTTTTGATAATATAGGGTTTACAATAGCAGCGGAAAGCGAGAACTCTCTTAAAATGTCATTTATCCCAGTTTTTCGCGAAAAGCCCAACCGGTAATTTGTTTAATAGTCTTTATTATTTCTGCTTTCCCATCTTCCGAATTGATATCCAAATCGCAGAATATGCCGCCGTTGTGCCGGGTATGCAAAATTGTGAAATATATCCCACCAACTACTAACGCAGTGATGGCCCTGAAATTAACGTTTGACCCTTTAAAATATGGATCGGTTAATTGAAAGCATTCCCTTGCTATATTTTCTCTGACCTTATGGATTCCTTTTATTAAGGGGCTCGCATTAGAAATTCCCCAAAGAATTAATCGCTGCATCTCAACCTCTGAATAAAAAAATTTAAAATTGTTCTGTAAATACCCTGTCACCAATGCTTCAATATTTGGATCGCTATTTTGATCGATGTCTTCGTTAAATTTGTTAGAAAGAACAATCCAATAATCGTTTTCATTTAGATAACATTCTATCAGGTAATTAATATTTCCAAAATAACGGTAAATCAATTTTTTATCGACGCCGGCTGTCTTTGCTATTTTATTCACACCCAAACCTATATAGCCATTGGTTTTTATAATTTCGCCAACGGCTTCAATAAGTTTTCGCTTGGTTTGATCTTTATTCCTAATTGGGGTAGATAAGGTCTGCATTTAAATGGTCTATTTGAACTCGCTTGTATTTGTATTATGTATCATTTCCAGACGGGCAAGAACAGAATTTCCACGCCAGGCATACAGAGCAATTAATTCATCAAACTGAATAGAAACGTTGTATTCGAAATTGTATAGTTTTCTGTTGAAATCATCATCTGCAATGGCATATAGTAGCAAAATCCATTGTTGAGTTAAGTTAGATATAATGTTGATCGATGCATTCGCCATGCAGTTGCTATCCGGCAAATGATTAAATAGATTTTCGTCATAAATTTTAATGGTAGGATTGTCTTCTGTAAGCATACATTTAGTACGGACATAGGCATTCATGCAAAGATCTCCTAAATGATTTGTTAATTGCTGCGCCGACAATCCTCCTGGCTTATATGATTTACCTAATTGATCGCCAGAAAGCAGAGACATAATTTGTTTAAGTCTGGACGGTAGCGTTTCTATTTGTTCGATTACGTTTTTTCTCTCATCACAAGAATATTGTTTACCAAATTTAAACCAGCCAAAAGAATATGTCAATTTTTCGGATTCCATTACGATCTTCATTAGGAGTGTTATGCTCCCCTGCAAATCTCTACATTGGAATTTCCGCATCTATCCCCCAAAATGGTAGATTTTTCAATGGTCAAAAAGATCTAAACTAAGAATTGATAAGACTATAGGTTTCCCTTCCTAACTACTTATAAAGTGCCGTAATGTGAGATAAAGTTCAGTTTGAGCATTAGCATTTGAGACCAAGTGAATAAAGTCACATCATAGAGTTTATAGGGATCTATTTAAATTCGCTTGGATTCGTGTTTCTTATAATTTCTAAGTGATCAAGGTTTAATGTTCCACGCCAGGCATACAAAGCGATTAATTCAACAAGCGGAATAGAACGACTATATATTGGGTAGTATAGTTTTCTTTTGAAATCTTCCTCCGGAATAGCACATAATAGGAATACCCATCGCTGTACTAAATTCGATAAAATGGCAATTGTCGCATTAACCATGTAATCACTATCCGGCAAAAGATTAAATAGATGTTCATCATAAATGGTTATATCGGGATCGTCGTCGGTAAGTACCAACTTGGTAAGGAAATAGGCACTCATGTAAACATCGCCTAAATGGTTCACCAATTGCCCGGCAGATAAGGCACCTGGCTTGTACGACTTATACCATTGACTGGCAGAAAATGTTGAAGTAATCTGCTCGAGCCTTAAGGGAAAAGTTTTGATTTCTTCAATCACTTTTTTTGTCTCTTCAGATGAGTATTCTTTGCCAAATTCAAACCTGCCAATTGGCCATTTTCTTTTGTCTGGATTATCATCAATTGAACTCAAACTGCTGCCTAAAGCTATAAAGTTGTAGGCTTCAACTTTTTTAATAAACGGTCAAACCTCACCCAGTAAATGGCACAATCCTGCTCAGTTGTGCCGTGCGTGTAAAATAGGTATTTGCCATCAGGCGAGACGAATTGACCATACCGGTGTGCCTTCCCACCGTTGATCAACGGACCCAGGCTTTCGAGATCTGTCCACGTTTTATCTTTCTTACGGAAACTGATGTAGAGTTTAGCCCCAAGGCTATCGGTTTCCCTCGTAATAATCATATAGGACTCATCCCTGGCAATAAAGAAGTCTCCATTAAACCCCTCTGAATTGGGTGGTGAGCCCAGATTTTTAATCGTCGTATCTGCGTCTGAAGGAGGCATCACACTAAATCTCCATGAATTAGCGTCAGAGGGTTTTCCCCATGTTCCGTTACTAGCGGCATATTTGTTACCGCTTTCAGTAGGCATAAAATCATAGATCAGATAGCTTCTTACGATATATTGGGTCGGAGAACTCCAGCCGGTTTCGGTTCTGATTGATCGGAATACCATATTCCCTGAATCATCGCTGCAGAAGTATAGCGTTTTGTAATCGGGAGAAAAAGCAGTCTCCGCTAAATGCTCATTTAATATTGTCGGACCGATCCATTTTTTTCCATCATATCGGAAATATTTCACCTTTAGGTCCTTGGAGTTGCCCCAACTTGTATTCGTACTGTAATAAATTTCCTTTCCATCGCCGGAAATTGCCGTTCTGTTAGCCGAGAACTCTCCTTTATCTGCCAACAACCCGGGTGCAAATACCTTAGGAGTATCTCCGGGTGGGGCTTGCCCGAGATAAGCGTTACTACTATTCAAAAAATTCGTTTGTGCAATTGAGCATTGGCATAGGCTCAGGAATGCCACCAGAAAAGAAAATGTTTTGGACATATTATTAAAAATTGAAGGATCTATTTGATTCAATATTGTAATAAAGGTATAGTGATAATTTATTTAAAAAATCCCCCCAACCGGTAGATTTTTAAATGAAATGCGCAAGGATCAAGCCGTTTCATCCCAGACGATTTCACTTGAGGTTAAAGTATGCTGTAATCATACTGAGAGATGTTTTCCTTCATTAATCATCAACTAGGCGAGCCACATGCGAATAAGCTTCAAATTAATGTTCCATGCTGTATTTTCTTTACTTGATTGGACATTGCTATCGATCTGCTGAATCTTCATTTAATTTAGAAGTCTAAACAGTTTTAAAGAAGGCCTATGGACTCTATAAATTAAAACTCTAATTGGTTTCATTAATTAGTTTTATAGCGTCATCAGCCGCTTTTACGGAAGCATCGTCATTCACCTTTGCGCGCTGGGATTTTATATCGGTTAGCAAACCATTTATAAAAGGTCCCACTCCAAGGGGCTTATTGTCTATGGCAAGGGTTTTTAATGCAGTAATACCTTGTTGTACATATTCAGGATTATTTACATGCCCAGCTATCTTGGAAAAATCTTGAACAAAATTTAGTTTGGCGATGGCACCTAAATCGCTAAACGTATTATATACAAATGGCCAATGTTCGTCGCCACCGTTTGCTGCGTAAATAGCAAAAATGGCTTGGGTAAGGGGGCCTTTATTGTCCCTTTCAAAACCTTTGGCTAAAACTAAAGCTTGTTCCGGCGCTAATTGTGAGATAGCAGTTAATGCAGCGCCCTGCACGGCATAGGATTGGCTGCCGAGCGATTTATTAAATAATGCCATATTGCCTTCAGCTTTGAGGTTACCTAAAGCCGTAATTGCAACACCGCGTACAAGTGTATTTGGATCAAATTGGGCTAATGAATCTAATATAGGCAATGCGGCTGCATGTAAATCCTCATTGCTCATATTTAACGCTCTGACGGTCCGTAGACGCAGGCGAAAATATTTGTCGTGCAAAGCACCTAATAATATTTTCTGAGCTGCTTTTTCTGATTGTTTTTTCTTTGCCGCTTCTATCGCTTCATAACGATCCACGTATAATGGCGCGTTAAAATATTGAAATAAATATTCATCAAGGGTTTTGTTGTCTGTTTTCTGAACAAGTAGAATTTTGTCCCCATCTACATTCACTAAGTCTGGTTTAACGTCAACATGGAAATTTAAAGTGTCATTCTTATCATTCACCCATACTTTCTGACGCTCTTTTTTACCGCCCGAATAAATATCAATTGCCATTGGTAATTTAAAGATCTGACCATCCTGTTTTTGAGCCACGTAAACAGTTTCAGTTTTTGAAGCTTCGTCCCATTTGTAGCTGATATCCAATATGGGGTGTCCAGCGCCAAAATACCATTCGTTAAAAAACCAGTTCAGATCAATCCCACTGGCTTCTTCCTCTGCCAAGCGCAATTGCTGCGCTTCACCATTTTTAAAAGCGTTCTTTTTAAGGTAAATATTCAACCCTTTATAGAAGGCATCAGCACCAAGGTAATTGCGCAGCATATTTAAAATACGGCCACCCTTCTGATAGGTTACTGCATCAAACATATCGCCAGGGTCATCATAGTGAAAACGTACCAGGTCCTTGGCGGCGTTATCAGGCTGTCCAAAGTAAGTCTGCATAGCATTATAGTTAACATCACTGCCTACGTCTGTTCCATATTTATGCTCGGCCCAAAGCATTTCGCTAAAATCAGCAAAAGATTCATTCATGGTCAGGTTGCTCCAGCTTTTGCAGGTTACCAGGTCGCCGAACCATTGGTGAAATAGTTCATGTGCTATTGATACCTGACTAAAATCATAATAGGCGTCAATCATTTCGCGGTGGGTTTCTTGTACGTGTTCACCATGTAAAGTGGCGGTTGTGTTTTCCATCGAACCGCTTATATAATCGCGTACTACAATTTGCGAATATTTATTCCACGGAAAATCGACGCCTAACGTTTTCGAATAAAACTCGATTAACTCGGGAGTCATCCCAAATATTTCTTTTGCATAAGGAGCATATTGTGGCTCCAGATAGTAATTTACTTGCTTATCGCGCCAGTGGTCGTGATATATCTTAAAATCGCCAACGGCCATCATAAACAAGTAAGGAGAAAGTGGCAGGTCCATTTTCCAGGTATCCGTGCGGGTACCGTTACCATTATTTTTTTGCAAAGTCAGGCTGCCGTTTGATAACGTAACATACTTTGCCGGGACGGTCATGCTAATCTCTTCGGTGGTTTTTTGCTCAGGCTTGTCAATAGTTGGAAACCAGGCTGACGAACTTTCGGGTTCACCCTGAGTCCATATTTGTACGGGCTTGCCTTTGACGGTGCTATCCGGGTTAATAAAATATAAGCCTTTGGCACTATTAATAGCCGCACTGCCTTTTAAGTGTAATTCATCCGGCTTTGATATGTAATCAATATAAATTGTATAACTTTCGTTGTTCCGGTAAACCTTATCAAGTTGAATGGCTACTGTAAGACTATCATCATACCTGAATTTCAATGGAATATTTTTACCATTTTTAACTATAGAAATATTATTGAGGTCCATACCCTTCGCGTCGAGTCTTAATGTATCTGTAGGATATAAATGCGGTTTTAATGTAATCCATTCCTTTCCATAGAGGTGGCGTTTCTTATAATCAAAACGAACATCAAGTTTCGTATGAACGAGGTCGTTTATCTTAGGTGGTGCTTCCCTGTAAATTTTTAATAATGGATCAGCCGCTGCTGGAGTTTGCTGTGCATAGCATGTATTAAAATCAGTTGCAAAAATGCCTGATGAAAACGCGAATAGAATAAGGTTTAATTTTTTCATTTTTTGGATTACCTTTTTCTACAAATTTCCCGATTGGACAGTTAAGTTCTATGCCCCTAAATGGTAGATTTTTGCGTTGTTTAAGGAGATTTAAATAGAATGGAGCAATATTTGAATTGACTTTGGGTGCTTAATTTGAAATAATCAATTCATCTAAATTCTTTTTGAAATAACTTCGTTTCCAATCTTTATTTAGCGAATCAAGTAAATAGGCTTTTCCCATTCCTAAATAATAAAACATCACAATTCCACGAACACCCTCACCAACAAACCGGATTGGATTGAGCATATTATTGTACGCGGATCTTACTTCCTCATCCGTATATTTGTTTTTGAAATAACGTGTGAAATCTTCCGTGGGTGAATATTGATTTTCGTCCATTGCATGGAGTGCCGGTTCACGTTCCGTATAACGCGCAACCCCTTCCTTCCATTCCATCCATTGCTTGTAGCTTACCTGAATAGAATCGGGAAACACCCGGCGATCTATCTTAAAAATGTCCTTATAAACTTTTACTGCCACCAACCTGTTCACACTATCAAGTTTTATTTGAGTGAGCAGGTCAAAATCATATTCTGCTTCTACCCTGCAACTTGCCAAAACAGCATCATCTTTATAATGAAAGGGAAATGTAAGTTCGTTGTACGCTTTATACGATTCTTTAAAGGCGAAACAATGCCAATTCCATTCTGATATTGATAAATATGGAATAACTCATGACAAGCCTGTAGTTCCCAAATGCAAGGGTTATCATCCGCTTCCGGCGCAGTTATTACTACTGTTTCTATGTTATTGACAGGAAAAGTTGCCCGGTATGACAGTGAATCATTATTCGGACGTTCGTAAACAAGTCCTTTCCAATAATGATTATAAACTTTGATAAAGTCTTTAGGCGGGTCTGGGTGGTTAAATAAATAATCAAATGTCTTGGTTTTGTACAATATAGGCGCTGTGGTTACAGGTAACCAATTTTCCCAAGTAAGATGGCCTAACGCACCTTGAAGATGGAATAGTTCTTTCAAAAGGGCAACATCTTTTTGTGATAACTCTGGCTTCAGTTCATGCAAAACTACGAGTTGCGGTTTTAGCAAAACAGGCTCCAGGTTATTATCGGTTGACAATAAAAAATTCCGGGAATCAAGATACCCATATTTTCCATGTGGTTCAGCACCATTGGCATTGATTAAAATTAAACATGAAATCAGGAACGCGGCAATAAAAAGGGTAATAGTTTTCATTATTAAATTAATGCAAAACAAATGGTAATATGATAGCATCCATCAAATCAGGTCGTTTAACAAAGACAAGATGGCCCGAATTTGGGATTATGGCCAGGCTTGAATTAGGAAGCAATCTGTAAGTGGCCACCATATCTTCCGCTCTAATCCCATCTCTATCGCCGCCAATTATCAATACAGGGCATTTCACCGCTTCTAATTGTTCAGGTTTAAATACCGTTTCTACTACCATAGAATTTTTAAAATATTCAAAAAAATCGTTCCACCGCTGTGGTTCGGGCATTAGCTTTTTCCGCGCGCGTACAAAATCAGGGTCTTGTTTTTCGATAGTGTCGCCAGTCATCTTTTTTATCTTTTCTATAGCTTCAGGGCTGTTTAGGTTTGAAGCCAGTTGGCCGCTGACAAATACTAATTTTTTCACGATCTCCGGGTGATCAACGGTCAAAGTTATTCCAATCATTGAACCTACACTAAAACCAATAACAATAACACTATCTTTTGTAAGGTGTTTAATTATCGTATAAGCATCTTCCGCAAACAGCGAATAGGTATATGGCTGATGGCCGATCTCTGACTTTGCGTGCCCGCGTGTTTCAATTGCTATTACCTGGAAATGCTTGCTTAACTGTGGAATAAGTTTCTTGTATTCAGAAATATCACCGTAAAGCCCTCCGTGCAGCAATACAATCGGGTTACCACTACCGTAAACCTCATAGTAAATTTTAGTTTTATCCTTCATCGGCAAATAATGCCCGGCGGAAGGATTATTACCAAAATCGTCATTCCCCTTTTGTTGGGCCACGCAACCTGGTCCCGTGAACAATAAATACAGCAGCAGTAATTTACCAACAATGCTGCCCGAATTTTTAAATTGTGCCATTTTTAAATGTTTGTATGTTCCTTGATATATAGACTGTAAATAGGTTATAATCTCATTTTTTGCCCTCAAGTGCTAACTTAATGCCTAATACGATCAGTATGGCGCCGGTGACTTTTTCTTGTATCAGCCAAACCTTTGGATTCTGTTTAAAAAAACCGTTGACCCGACCAAGCACAACTGCAACTATGATTAATATTAGGGTGCTCTGCAAATTGAACCAAATACCCAACGCAAAAAGTTGTATTTTAAAAAATGGCGATAAAGGGTCAATAAATTGCGGAAGAAAAGAAAGAAAGAATACTGCTACTTTAGGGTTAAGGGCATTAGTGACAATCCCTTGTTTGAATAATTTCTTTTTATTAAGGTTAATGATACTTTCATCAGAATGATTGACATTCCTCGCTCGGGGGGCAAACGATCTTAATCCAAGATAAATTAAGTAAGCGGCTCCGCCGAACTTAACAATGCCAAATAAGAAAATAGACTTTGCGATAATTATTGAGAGCCCCAGAATCGCGGAAATGATATGTACGAAACACCCGAAAAAAATACCGCAAACCGATACGAGACCGGCCTTTGTTCCTTGCGAAACACTGCGGGAGGCAACATATAACATATCATTGCCAGGAAAAAGGTTAAATAGCATTGAAGTTATAAAAAACAAATAAAGGTTTTGAAAATGAAACATCTTTGATATATCAATCTGACAACACGATTTCTATTTAAATTCGTTTAAGTTTGCTTTGCATATTATTTCCAAATGCGCAAGGTGGTGATTCCCGTGCCAGGCATACATTGCAACTAGTTCACTCAGGCAAATCGAAACATTGTATTCGGGATGATATAAACTTCTTTTATAATCTATTTCCGGGACATTTTTTAAAAGAAAAACCCACCGCCGTATTAAGTTGGAGATAATATTCAAAGACGTGATTATCATATAAGTACTATAGGGTAAAGCCACACAAGCATTTTCATCATATGTTTTTATAGTAGGATTGTCTTCAGTTAGCAGCCATTTAGTCCGCATATAAGCATTTATGTATACATCACCTAAATGGTTTATCAATTGTCGCGCCGTCCAGGCACCGGGGCGATAAGATAGCTCTAATTGATCATCTGAAAGAGATAATATTATTCTTTCGAGTCTTGAAGGCAGGGTCTTTATCTCTTCAATCATTGATTTTGTCTCCGCATAAGAGTATGGTTTTCCATATTCAAATCTGCCAATCGGGTATTTTAATTTCTCTATATCCATAATCGAAAACTGAAAAAGATTTCTTTGAACAAAATAAAAAAAGCTTCTCCCCACAAACTCATCTTATTCACTCCGTAAACTCTTTACCGGGTTAACTAATGCAGCTTTTATAGATTGGAAACTCACAGTAATAAAAGCAATCAATACTGCTAAACAGCTTGCTAATAAAAATATCCACCATTCTATGGAAATGTGATAAGCAAAGCCCTGTAACCAGCTGTGAACTAACCACCAAGCAATCGGGGAGGCTATTAATGCTGAAAGCAGCACCATCTTAATAAAGTCCCTGGATAACAACAAGGTTATAGATAAGATGTCGGCCCCAAGCACTTTGCGAATTCCTATTTCCCTTGTCCGCTTCACCGCGAGGAAGAAAGCAAGGCTAAATAAACCAGAACAAGAAAGGAGGATCGCTGCCAAGGCAAAGTATTCAATCATATGGCTGAAATTCTCCTTGTCTTTATATTGTTTGTCAATATCCTTATCCAGGAAACTATATTCAAACACCCGTTCAGGAAATATCTTCTCCCAGATTTGTTTCACATACGCAATAGTTTGGTTAACATGATCGGGGGCTATACTGATGGCAAATTCGGTAAACCGTGGCGGGTTTACGTCCATGACAAGGGGTTCCATAGGATCGTTTAGTGAATTGAAATCAAAATCCTTTACTACCCCAACAATATTGCCTTTCTTACCATCCGCCTGGGCACCCCTTATAAAGGTTTTCCCAATGGCGTTTTCAGGAGTTCGCCAGCCGTAAGCGCGCACCGCCGATTCATTAATAATAAATGCATTGAGATTATCGGTCCCATAACTTTTCGAAAAATCCCGCCCGGCAACTATCTTCATTTTTAAGGTCTGGATAAAATTATAATCCACAGATAGCCACGGGGTAAATGTGTTGTCTGTTTCATAATATCCCTGCGGGATGACCAAGCCCCTTACAAAGCCTTGCCCCGGCATTTCGGAAGATGCGGTTACTCCCTTTATTTTGCTGTAGGATGACAGCTCGTCCGAAAACGTAATCATATGGTGCCGGATAGCAGAATCAACCTTTATACCGTAGCTAAAGGCGCCTGTACCAAAAATGGGTACCACAAGCATTTGCTGTTTTTGAAAACCTAAAGGTTTATTTCGTAAGTATTCGATTTGCTGAAAAATCACTATGGTAGCAATGATCAGGATGATGGAAACTGTAAACTGAGTTACCAGCAGCGTCTTTTGTATCGTGTTCCTTTTGTTTTGATCACCTGATTTTCCTTTTAACGCCAGGGTCATTTTAAATCGCGTAATAAAAAAAGCAGGATATAGGCCCGCTAAAATTCCCGTTGTAAAAAACAGGAGGCTAAACAAGAGTACATTGTCTGCTGTAATCCATGAAAACCAGGTCAGGTTTTTGCCGGTAAGCTGGTTTAGAACCGGGAGGGAACATTCTGTCAAAATAATCGCAAGCAAAAACGCGATCAAACTCGTCAGTAATGTCGCAATTAAAAATTGCGCAATTAATTGTTTTTTATCTGCGCCAAGCACTTTGCGAACGCCTACTTCTTTTACCTTGTTGATGGATCGGGCGATAGAGAGGTTTATAAAATTAACATTGGCGATAAGCAAAATTAAAAACGCGATACCTGCAAATACATAAATATAGCTAATATCGCTACTGCTTTCATTACCGGTAATGCCCGAAGCATGTAAATGAATGTCTTTCAAAGGTTGTAGGGCGACACTATTCATTGTGCGATTACGAGCCGTGCCATTTTGTTGCAAATGCTGATTCAGCGCCCTTTGAAGGTTTTGCGGCTGCTCACCTGATTTGATTAATACCCAGGTTTCACACGGATTAAAAGTCCAGTCATTTTTTAGAAAATTTGCAAATGCGGGGCTTTCAACCTGATATAACGATTCAAAAGAAATTAAAAAATCGAACTTAATGTCTGAGTTATCGGGCATCTTTTTTACAACTCCCGATACCTGGAGTAAAGCCTTGTTATCATAAAAAAGCGTTTTACCAACCGGGTTTGCATTCCCAAAATACTTTGTGGCCATTTCATCGGTAATCACAACCTGATTTGGCTTTGAAAGCGCAGCGGTTTTATCTCCTTCAATAAAGGCAATGGAGAAAATATCAAATAAATCATGGTCGGCAAAATAAACGCCTTGTTCCTGAAACCTTTTTTCGTTAGAACTTGTCTCTTTCCCATTTTGTCCGGCTTCCATTTCTCCGCTTCGCTGAAAAACTTTTGCCACTTTTTCAATAGCAGGTATTTTCGATGCCAGCAATTGCGAAAAAGGAATAGGCGTTGACGAGAATGCGCTAATTCCCCTATTATCTTTTGTTATCCAATTTACTCGGTAAATATTTTCAAACTTAGAATTGAACTTATTGAAGGTTAATTCATCCTTTACATGGATCAATATAAGCATGCAGCAGGCCATGCCGATTGCAAGACCTGTAACATTAATAAGCGAAGATGTTTTGTCCTTCAAAAGTTCTCTGTAGGCCGTTTTGAAATAATTCTTAAACATATTTTAGTAATCTGTATTGTTGGTAATTCCAATCAATTAATTAAGGTGTGTAATGTTGTTATCCATATTAATATAATCAGTTAAGATTTGACCGGCTTCAAATTTCAGGAAGTCCAAGTCTTCATATTTGGGTTTGATCTTCCCTTTTTTCAAAGGCTGTAGCCCTAACGCTATCCTGCGCTGGTTATCGCGGTCAAGTGATTTTTGTTCCTCAGCATCACGTTGTCTTTTCAGTTCAGCCTCATTTAAGGTAACTGATTTTTCTGCTTCGCTCTTTTTATCGTCTGTTATATCGTCCAACATGGCTTTATAACCAGGATTGTTACCCATGCGCTGGTCGTGCAACCTCGTTAGTTGAGGTATAGCATCTGTAAAGTCACCCGCTCTGGTATAATCGCTTTTAGCAATAATATCAAATGGCATGGCAGAGGGTTCTGTGTCTTCGCCGTATTTATCAAGAGGAATTACTGATGGGAATTTAATATCAGGAGTAACGCCTTTGTGCTGTGTCGAATTTCCGGTGACGCGGTAAAATTTGGCTATGGTTAAATTTAACTGGCCGTATGTCGATTCACTGCCGGTAGCTGCAATTTTAACTTTAACTTGTTTTCCATCAACCATTACCGTTTTTGTTTCCGCTGTCTTATTTCCCCCTGCTATTGATGAAAGCCGCTCAGTTACCGACTCTGGAATTACTTTATCCATGTCGATTTGATTTTGTACTGATCCCTTACCATAAGTTTGAGTGCCAATTATCAACGCACGTCCATAGTCTTGAAGGGCGCCTGCAAAAATTTCAGATGCTGATGCGCTGAAGCGATCTACCAAAATGGCCATTGGTCCATCCCATGCCACCGATGGATCGTCATCTCGGTCAACTTCTACCTGGCCTTCCGGGTCACGTACCTGCACTACAGGTCCGGCTTTTATAAATAACCCCGTAAGCGAAATAGCTTCCGCCAACGAACCGCCCCCATTTTCACGAAGATCGATTAAAACGCCATTTACACCCTTGCTTTTCAGCGTATCTAAAATTAATTTCACATCACGAGAGGTGGTATGGTAATTGGCGTCGCCAGATTTGTAACCTTTATAATCACTGTAAAATGCAGGCACGTTTATTATGCCTATTTTTACAGTTTTGCCATTACTGTTATAGGTATGGATTTCCTCTTTTACTAATTGTTCCTGTTGGACAATTTTTTCGCGTACAAGCTCAACAATTATAGGTTTGTCAGCAGCGGTTTTTCCCTGAGGTAATAACTTCAGCCTAACCAGCGTACCTTTAGTGCCGCGTATCAATTTTATGGCATTGTCGATACGCCACCCTACAACATCTTGAAACTCGCCATCCTTGCCTTGCGCAATAGCGACAATTCTGTCGCCGATATTTACCATGTGGCTTTTATCCGCGGGACTTCCTGGAACAAGGGTGGCTACAGTCACGTATTCGTTCTTGATTTGTAAAGTCGCGCCAATGCCCTCCAATTGACGAGTCATTTCCAAACTAAAGTTAGCGGCGTTTGTCGGATTGAAATAATCGGTATGTGGATCTACCGACTCTGTAAAGGCGTTCATGAAAATTTGAAAGACATCGTCAGCCTCTAATTGTGAGCTTTGCGTCAAAAGGGTTTCATAACGATTTCTCAATACCTCTTTATTTTTAGCTACATCGCCACTGGCCAGCATTAAGTTGAGCATATCATATTTTACGCGTTTGGTCCAGTCGGCATTCAGGTCATTTACAGAAGCTGCGTAAGGCAGTTTCTCGCGATCATAAATAAATGTTTCGTCCTTTGAAAAATCAAACGTTTCTTCCAATTGGGCGATTGAATATTTAATCCTTTGCTCATATCTTTTTCGAAACACATTAAACATATAAAATATGTCGTTCAGGTTCCCGCTTTTGACGTCATCATCCAGTACTGTTTTATATTTATTGAAATCAGCAACATCTGACGCCAATAAATAACTATGATTTTCGTCCAGGCCCTTCAGGTAACGGTTAAATACTACGATAGAGAGTGAATCATTAAGATCGACCTTTTTATAATTATACTTCGAAATAATTTCGGCTACTGTTTTACAAACGATACTTTGTTGCACTGTCGGTTCCAGATTGGTTGAATCCGGAACCTTTTTCAATTTGGGCGTGGCCGCATTACAGGACAGCGCGGCGCCAAGCACCAACAAAATATAAAACTGTTTGAACATATCTTTTACTTTTTTTAAGTCAGGAATAAAATGAAACATCAGTTATTGGCTTACAATTAATTTTTTTATTAAAACAGGCACGCAAAAACAGCCTTAACCGTTTCGTGTATTCTCATTCTTTGCCCGAACTTTTTACCGGATTTGGATTGATCATTTGATTAACGTGGTGTTCTTCTTCATATTAATTAAAAGTATTGATTGGGTTTCCAATCAAATACGTAATCTGGGATAGATGGTGATCATCATGCTCGGCGATGAAATATGCCAAATCGACAATACCCATTTGCGTTTTTAACCTGGGATGAAAAGAAAATTTGCATAAATCTTCGTTTTTTAATGTTTTGAATTTCTCCATAAGCCGCCTTACATGTCAAAATTGAACAATAATTCATTAATACTTTTATTTATTATGATTTGCAGTATAAGTCTTTTCATTTGTCATATCAGCTGCATGCATCTCCTATAAAAGCCAAAACGGTGATAAGAGCTACAGTGGTAACGGGATAAACTCTGGCTGACAGGTAGTCGGACAGACGTCCAAGAGTAAAATCGATTTCTTTCTTTGAATATCTTTCCAGGAACCAAAATATACCCATGAGGGGAAACAAGGGCAGGGCACTGAAATTGGTTAGCCCGTTGCCATCCATCAAACTCGTAATAGTAATAGCTAAGGCAACGCCGATGATGGGCATCAAGATTGAAGAGGAGAATTTTTCCCATATACGGTTGGGATCCGGATGGTTTTGATTCATTATGGCAGAATACACCTTTATTAAATAATGCTATTGTTTTTGTCTTAATTAATATAAACTTACATTAATACCGGCTATAAAAAATATCCCCAAATGGGAGATTTTTATTGTCTAATGAAATTCTTTTTAAAGATGTCTTATTTCAATCCTCCTCAAGATAAAACTCAAAAAAACTAAAAAGGCAGCTAACATCGTAACAAAAGCCAAATAATTGGCGTTATGATTCATCCCTCCAAAGTAGTCTGCTATTGGCACTCGTTCGATATTTAAATAGGTGAAAAGGAAAAACAGGATTTCAAATAATTTCTTTCCCCCGCTTATTATGCCCAGGGCCACAGCGAAAAGGACTATAAAAACAGCGCCCATGATAATGCTGAAAATAGGCAAAAACGACATTTTAAACAGGTATCTTACCATCAGGGGGGAAGCCAAAACCAATGCTAAAATTATACCCGCAGTAATTTGTGCAGGCAATAACCTGGTTAGCGGTTTATATGATGCATAGGTGAAATAATGAATACGGTTAGTTTTTTCCTTTGTCGCCAGATCCGACCAGCGCCCAACTTGTAAAAACCATAGAATGGGTAGTATCATCTGATGTGCTGTAGTGAGCGGCGCAAAAACTAAACTGATCATCCCGCCAAGGTTAATCAACCATAGCCAGCGCGGGCCTTTACGGTAAAGCATTATCAGCTCTGTTTTAATAAAAGGCATAATTCCAAAAGCGGATGTAATTGGCGGAAGTGCTGAAAGTTTTATATCCTGTAATATTTTTGCGGGTGGAATAATTTCAGAAAGTTTAATTTTCTTTTTCGCCTTAAATTTCTGTTTGATATCAAAACGGTGAAAGAACTTGGAAGAAAATAAAATCAGGAAAAAACCGAAACATATCCATAATACTCTGCTTAAAATATCGGTTAACGTCCAGTGAACGCCTTCAAACAGAAAATAATTAAATTCTTTTTTACGACTGAAAATGAACCCCATCGTTACATCGTCCTTCGTATCGTGGTAACGATGCGAGACAATATCATGCATTGTCGTTGTTGCTGGTTTAACGCCAAAAAGGTCCAGCGGCGCCTGGGCGTTTGTTTGCCAGGATACAAGAATACAGAATAAAATAAAGAAACAAATATTCATTACCATCGTGTGCCTGTATAAAAAAACTTCAGCTACTACAGCTAACGCGGCTATAAAGAACATCGTAGGCAACGAAATCATAAGATAAGGCAAAATAAATTGGATCAGGTCAAACGAGTAACCATCGGAGCGGATAAAAAAAAGGATAATACTCATTAAAAAAACACAACCGGTTATGCTAAGCAACACAAGGAAGTTGCTCCATGCCTTGGCCAACAGGTAGCTGAAATTACTGATCGACGTAGTTGCAATAATCATTCCTACGCCGGTATCCGTATCTTTTTTAATACTGCTGTTAATTAGAAAAGGGCCAATCAGCGAAAGGAATATACTCGTCATCATGGCTGTTACACAGCCGATCCAGGCGGCATTTTGTATACCCAGGTAATTGCCGATACGCACAGTTGTATAATTGGCAGCGGGCGGCGGGACAAAGGAATAGGCTGCATATAAGCTAACCGCAAGCGTAACCAGGAAAGCATAACTTCGGGTACGCTGTTTATAATCGGAAATAATGATCTTATAGAAAGCTTTCATCTCAAATTTTATTTTGCGTGAGATAGAGGTAGGCGTCCTCAAGTGATGCTGATGCAGCTTTCGATCCGTTTGCCGGATTATTGCTAATATACCTAACCCATACATTATCTTTTTGCCTGCTTGTATTCACTACCAGGTTTTTTGTTTTAAAGTCGCTTAATTCAGCGTTTTCAATAAAGATTTCAAATACTTTTCCCTCCACCAGGCTAACCACTTTGGCCTGCGTACCTTTTGTGACGAGCATCCCGCTTTGCATAATGGCAACTTCATCGGCAATGGTTTCAATATCAGATACAATATGAGATGATAAAATGATGATGCAGTTTTGCGCAAGGTCAGATATTAAATTCCTGAACCGCATACGTTCTTCCGGGTCAAGCCCGACTGTCGGCTCATCAAAAATTAAAACCTTCGGGTCGTTCAGTAAAGCCTGTGCAATGCCGATGCGCTGCTTCATACCGCCGGAATAAGTACCGATAGGGGACTTGGCGCTTTCAATTAAATTTACTCCTTCTAATAAAGCTTCGATCCGTTTTTTAAGATTTAACCCGCCGACTCCTTTCATAGCGGCAATGTATTCTAAAAACTCATAGGCATTAAGGTTTGCATAAACCCCAAAATCCTGGGGCAAATAGCCAAGTATCTTACGGATGTAATTGGGATCTTGTAAAATATTATGACCGTCCAATTCAATAGTTCCACTGGTGGGCAGGCTTATCGTAGCAATAATCTTCATTAACGTCGATTTGCCTGCGCCATTGGGGCCTAATAAACCAAGGATACCACTTTCAATGGTTAATGAATTATCCTTTAACCCGTATTTTTCTTTGTTGTATCGTTTGGATATGTCTCGTATGCTAAGTTCCATGTTAAATTGTGACTACTTGACTGAATTTTTTTTTCTTAAATCTAACCAGCTTTATTCCGCTATTTGGCATCGTCAATTTGTTTTATGGCATCGTCAACAGCTTTTGCAGAGGACTCATCCTTTAATTTGACGCGTTCTGTTTTGATATTTGTTAATAAACCATTAATCACAGGGGCTAATCCAAATTGTTTAAATTTTATTCCCAGGGCCTTCAGTGCACTGATACCTTGCTGGGCATACTCGGGCTTAGCAATACGCCCTGTCATTGCTGCAAAACTTCGTACCATGTTTATATTGACATTAGCCTGAGCATTAAATTCTTTGAGCACATATGGCCATTTTTCGGTATCTCCACTATTTACATAAACTGTAAAAATAGCTTGTGTTAACGCCCCTTTATTATCACTTTCAAAGCCCTTAGCTAAAGATAAAGCCTGGTTCGGATCTAACAGATTGATAGCAGTTAACGCAGCTCCCTGTACGGCATACGACGGGCTGCTTAAGGCCTGCTTAAATATATTCATATTGCCCGATGCTTTAAGTTTGCCTAAGGCAGTAATTGCAGCCGCGCGTGCCAACGTATTTTCATCGGTTTGCGCTAAAGAGGTTAATATGGGCAATGCGGCCTTATGAATATCATCGTTTGTCATATTTAATGTCTTTATTGCTTTAATGCGCAATTCATAATATTTATCATGCAATGCCGCTATCATTACTTTTTGAGCGCCTTTATCTGTTTGCTGAGAGGCAGCTGCTGTAATGGCTTCAAAACGGTCGAGGTATAATGGCGCGTTAAAATATTGAAAAACAAACTCGTCTAGAGTTTTATTGTCTGTTTTTTCAGCAAGCAACATCTTATCACCATCCACATTTACCAGGTCGGGTTTTGATGCTTCGGCGAACGTTAGGGTATCGGCTTTGTCATTTATCCAAACCTTATGCCTCTCCTTTTTACCACCGGCATAAATATCGATGGCCATAGGCAATTTAAATATTTGCCCGGGCTGATCTTGCTGTATATAAACGATTTCTTTTTTGGCATCCCCGTCCCATTTATAACTGATATTCAATACAGGGTGCCCGGCGCCATAAAACCATTCATTAAAAAACCAGTTCAGGTCAAGCCCGCTGGCTTCTTCCTCTGCGAGGCGTACCTGCTGTGCCTCCCCTGTTTTATACGCATTATTTTTAAGGTAAATATTTAAACCTTTGAAAAATGCGGCGTCGCCTAAATAATTACGAAGCATATTCAAAATACGTCCACCTTTTTCATAGGAAACCGCATCAGAAACATCCTCCTTGTCGTCGTAATAAAACCGTACCAGATACTTAGTATTTGCATCCGGAGTATTTAAATATTTTTGCATCGCCGCGTAGTTATGCGCGTCGCCCGCATCCTTACCATATTTGTATTCGGCCCAAAGCGTTTCGCTCAAGTCGGCAAAAGATTCATTTACTGTTAGGTTGCTCCAGCTCTCACAGGTTACGTAATCGCCGAACCATTGATGAAATAACTCATGGGCGATAGATTGCCTGGCAAAGTCGTAGTAGGCATCGATCAGTTCGCGGTGAGTTTGCTGTACATGCTCACCATGCAGCGTGGCCGTTGTGTTTTCCATCGAACCGCTCACAAAATCGCGCACAACAATTTGCGAATATTTATTCCAGGGATAGTCGACACCTAACGTTTTTGTAAAGAATTCAATCATCTCGGGGGTCATGCCGAATATTTCTTTAGCATAAGAGGCATATCGGGGTTCCAGGTAGTAGTTTACTTCTTTGTTACGCCATTTATCATGGTAAATCTTAAAATTACCAACAGCCATCATTATCAAGTATGGCGAATGCGGCAGATCCATTTTCCAGGTGTCTGTACGTGTTCCGTTGCCATTGTTTCTTTGAGAAGCCAAGCGGCCATTTGATAAGGTAACATATTTTGCCGGAACGGTCATGCTGATCTCGTCGGTAGTCTTTTGATCCGGCTTGTCTATAGTAGGAAACCATGCCGAATTGTATTCGGTTTCGCCCTGTGTCCATATTTGTACAGGTTTGCCTTTTTCGGTACTATCAGGATTAATAAAGTATAATCCTTTTGTATCGTTAATAGCAGCACCTTCTTTTACTTTCAACTGATTGGGTTTAGAAGTGTAATTGATATAAATGGTATAAGTTTCATTATTATGATAAACCTTGTCCAACTGTATAGCTACGGTTAGGCTATCATCATACCTGAATTTCAACGGGATGTTTTTACCATTTTTTACGATGGAGATAGTGTTAAGGTCCATCCCTTTTGCATCCAGCCTAAGGGTATCGGTCGGATAGAAATGCGGCCTTAAAGTAACCCACTCCTTGCCATATAAATAGCGTTTTTTGTAATCAAAACGTACATCAAGTTTGGTGTCTATTAGGTCATTGATCTTTGGAGCAGCTGCACGGTATATTTTCATGAGCCGGTCGTCAGTTTTTGCAGGCGCCTGCGCATAGCAGGTGCTTAAACTAATGATAAAAATGCCCGAACAGAGCATTGAAATTATAAGAATGATTTTTCCGGATTTCCATCGGGACATATCCAGATGGAAATGATAAAAAAAATTTAAAGAAATGAGATTTAAAAAAGAGCTTGTTGTCATTTTTATACTATTTATATGTAAGTTCTATGTAAGGATAGGCCAAAGATAATGTTTATAAATAGTATTATGTAATACATAGTTCTAAAATTTTACATTTTTATTATTAAATAATTGATAATCAAATAAATAATTTATTGATATAATCATAGTTGATATATCAATAAACAGAAAGATACTAACAGAATGCCCTTTAACATGCTTACTTATGTTCAGTTTTTTTGTTATCTACATGTTTTTTAATAGGTAGGCGCTTACCATAACTAAGCTGTCTCCAAAGCCATTCGACGGGGCCATAATTATAACTTTTCAGCCACCACTTGCTAAAAAATATTTGTATAATATAAATACCAATGGCGAAGCAAACAACAACTGCAGGATGCCAATTATTGTAAATACCAAAACCGATGCCTGAAAATACAAACATGGATATTACGTTTTGAACCATATAGTTGGTAAGTGTCATTCTTCCCATATACTGTAATGCATTAAAAAGCCTTTTAAGTTTCCCCGATATGTAAAGCCAGCAAATTGCTGATATAATAAATGTCATGGTACATAAAGCAGGCATAAAGTAGGGAAAGTAATAATTGGTATAGCCCCATTTCAGCCGCTCAGTGAGAACAAAAAGTACGTCCATTAAAACAGAAACCAGAAGGCTAAGCCAAAACGTTCTTACAATATATTTTTTGTGTTCAGCAAGCCGGTTAAAAACATCAAGGTGATAGGCAGAGAAACCTAAAAGCATACACGCTAATATTATCAAATGGCAAATTATGGCGTAAAACGATTCAATTATTTGCCGTGTATACGTGCCTTGTAAATTAAAATTAATTACATCAAGTATATTTTTACTATGAAACAAAGGCAGCAGGCTGTTAAAAGAACTTATCACATGAGAAGGGATAAATCTCAAAAGCGGAACAAATGCCGGATATATCAAGATGATTACTAAAGCAAAAATAAAAGCAAACCTGCCGCTGCTGCGGTAAAAAAATAAAAGGATCAAGCCGATAACTGCATAGTCTTTTAATATATCTCCGAAAAAAAAGCACGAATTTATAATAGCCAGAATAAAAAGCCAAAACATCCGTGCGGAAAAAAATTTAACTGGATTATAACCTTTCTTTTGGATGTTGTTGATGAGCACCGCAAAGCCATAACCGAATAACAAACTCAATAGAGTCCATGACTTTGATTCGAAGAATAAATCGAGTATAGTGTATGTAACAGTACTCCAAGTATCAGTTTTTGGTGACACCGGAAAACTGGTGTTAAATTTGGCAAACTCCATGTAATTCATGATCACTACACCCAGCAAAGCCCACCCTCTTAAAATATCAACAATGGCCGTGCGCTGGCTTTGCTGAATTGGGTTTAATGTATTTGTTTGCATAACACTTGGCTTTTTTGTTGACAATAAGCTGATTAAGGATATTCGGTACTTCTCAGTTTTAATTTAGCATTGTCTATTCGCCGACATAATCGCAATTAATGCTATATGCAACTATGGCTAATTAGAGTGAAGTTTCAACCAATTTATCGCGGCTTTCACTTTTTCATCGTTTATAATATCATTAAAACTGTCGGGACTTATAAATGGAATGTCAGGTTTTATAGCTTCTTTATATATTTTTCCATACTTATCTGCGCTGTATCCAATTGATAGGTTCATGGACGCAATATCGTTAATGCGAAAACCTGCATTTACAGTAACGTATCCCGCTGTTTCAGAACCTAATAGAATTGTCTCTTTTCGTCCCTTGAAAGAAATAATAAAGCATTCTGCGGCGCTTCCGGTCACCGGGCTTATAAGCATAACTAATGGAATGTTTTGCGCATTGAGATTGCATTTGGGGGTTATCCTGGAAATCAGGGCAGTATCAACAAAAAAGCAATTTTCTTTTATAATCCAATCTTCCTTTTTTTTAGTTTGGAAAGACCCTATTTTTCCTTGCTTTAAAAGTTGTTCAACCCCTAAAATCATAGGATGCATTGCACCTCCTCCATCTAATCTCAGATCCAAAATTATACCTCTTATGTTTTTTACTAATAACGAACAAAGGCTGTCATTAAGCTTTTGCGCTTTTTTGTAAAAGTCTTTTTGTGAAGAAATTGGCATCGAGGGTATTCTCAGATAACCAATATTATTTTCTAATATTTTCGTTTTAATGCCTGACCCTTTTCTCCACTCATTCATGATGCTATCTGAAACTATAGGTTCATTCTTATGCCATTGGAATATGCTATCTTTGTAAAAAAAAGCACCGTGGAAATCATTAATGGATCTATATAAATATCTCATCACGGCACCTAGCTGATATGGATTATTTATACTGGCAGCTTTTGCTAATGCATTTTTTTTCAATTTCTCCCAATTGACAGTATTTGCGTTAACAGCATTGTGGCTCATAATTGAAATACTAGTATCAATAAGAAACTTAACTTCATTTGATTGAGCTGAAGAATAATTAGTTCCTGAAAGAAGACTCATTACAATGAATGCTATTAGCTTTTGTTTCATACCTTCTGAAGTATTTGCACTTTACCAAAGGATATTAGGAATTATTTTGTTTACGATAATTCTTAATGCCTCCCGGCTCTTTAGGAAATTATCAAACTCAATTATTTTTACCTTGAGTCGCTACCTTGTATAATGTTGTCTCTTTTATTTTTACCGGGCGATCTACTTCGACATCGCCCACAAAACATTGATGATCTTCCATTCGCCGTCCATCTTTGCTAATTGTGCGTAATCAATAAATTTAAATTTATTGGTCACAATTTTAATGGTAGCATTATCATTAAAAATATCATAAATGGTTACATCGGCTTTAAAGGGTACAGATGGATCAGGGTCATTTTTTTTATTTTTACGAGCAGCAAGCATTAAAAGCGATGCGCTCATATCCTGAATAGCGTCTCCACCTGCATCTTTGTGAACTATTCTTTTCACCAGTTCTGGGTAAACGCCTTCGGCGATCCTTTTCGGATCGCTATTATAAAAGCCTTCAACATAATCTAAAGCCGCTTTTTTGATGGCAGCCGAATCGGCAGTTAAATTTTGATTACCCGGTGCAGTTTGTGCAAGTCCTGCATTATAAATTAGCAAAGCAACGAAGAGTGAGAAAATAATCTTTTTCATATTAATTTAGTGTCTTTTGAAAAATAATTGAAATTATCAGGGGACGGGCTTGCTCAGCTTCCGTTAAATACATTCTCCTTTACCATAAACAAAGGCAAAAAACCATGATTTAATACCCTGTCGTGAAAATCTTTGATATTAAACTTATTACCTTCTTTTTTTTGAAGGGACTGCTTCCAGTGAAGGATTTGCAGGGCGCCGTACTTGTAGGTTACTACCTGTGCCGGCCAGCGGCGCATGCGATTAATCTCGCGCATGGCAATATCATCCTGGCCACGGATATTTTTCTTCCAGAAATCAAGCGCCTGCTGGTCCGTCCATCCATAGTAATTCAAACCAACGTCCAGCGGAACACGTACAGATCTTACGATATCCCATTGCCATTTGCCCAATTCATCGTAAGGTGTTTTATATACGCCAAGGTCTTTCCCTAACTCTTCAACATAAGCGCCCCAGCCTTCTATGTAACCTAAGTAGAAAAACAGTTGCTGTACCGGCGAAACTTTAGTTTGTGAAGCAATGGAAGCCTGGTAATGATGACCGGGCACTGCTTCATGAATAAAAAGCCAGTCAATTTGCCGTTTGTTATAGGGCTTATCAAAAAGATTGTAATAGAACGTACCAGTATTATTGTCGTAAAAGCCCGGGGTTTGCGCCAGTGCCTGGTTGGTTCCTCGCTCAATCTTCAGGTCAGGGACAGTTGTTATAGTGAAGAGCTTATGTAGATTACCATAAATGATATCTTTTCTATCCTCAAAGGCTTTTTGAACTGCATTAGGATCATTGATAAAAAACGATGTATCGTCCAGATGCTTGTAAAAATCATCCTCGCTTAAGCCTGTTTCGCGGCGTATATCTTCGATATGCTTTTTTACCCTTTCTATTTCGGTTAAGCCAAATTGGTATATCTGGTCAGGTGTCACTTCGTCATTTACCCATCTTTTTAATAAATAAGCATACCAGGCCTTACCGTTGGGAACTGTAATTATTCCCGCCGTTGAAATTTTTGCAGGCGGATTTTTAACCCATTCTTGCTCCAAAGCAAGTCTTTGGAGATTTAAACCTGTTTCATATTTAATTAGCGTATAATCAACTTTTTGCGATGGACTTAATTCATTCGTGTTATATTTGGGCAGCTCTGCACTTATCTTGCTGAAAAAATCAACCTGTTTTTGAACACTGTCCGCAGACTTTATATTCTGGAATCCGTTTACATAGCTTAAAGCCAGCGGGGGCATATGGAGTGCATTGTATCCGCTCACAAATTGGGCAGAGAATTGATCGAAATTCTGTTTTGGGCCAAATGAAACCAATGACAGGATAAATATGCTTGCACCGAGAAAGAGTATTTTCATATTTTATTTTTATTTATCGGATAGATTAAAACTATCACCTTGTGAAATCCCAGTTATAAAATTGCGAAGAATTAAAGCTTATGTACAGGTACAATTTTGTTAATTTTAACCAGTACAGTTATCACCACTAAGCCTCACTTAATCACTAGAAGATTTGTAATTTATTTATTCCAAATCATTCTGAACATATTTAATCCAATCGGTTACATTACGGTCAATTTCCACTTGTGGCTGGATGCCTTTGTTATCAATTCCTTTTCCCAAATCAATTCGCCTGCTCCTAGATGTTGGATATTGGACTAAAATATTTGTGTTGGGGATCGTAAAAGAATAGTTATTTGAATAATCTAAAACTCCCGCCGAGTGAACGCCGTATATCGTTGCTTTTTTACTGTTCAATACTATATCTAATAAAAACTGCTCGGTAGTACTGCCACAAAGACTATCAATAATAACAGCTATTTTTTTTGGTTTTGATAGTACAGGTAGCGTGTCTGAATTATCATAGACCGGTGATGAAGACCAATATTGGTTTAAATGTTGTTCCATGCCATTTACACGCTCTCTGAATTTTTCCTGTTCCTGAGTAGCATAGTTAGGGTTGGTAGCTAATTCCCTGAATTTTTGAATATTATCATTAGTACAATAAATTTCTGCGGTTATGCTTGTGTATGGATTAGTAAAGAAATATTTTTCTAACGGTGAATAAGATACGTCGCTCCCACCTCCATTGCCCCTGATATCAATAATTAAATTATCGGTACTTTTTATTACATTATCATTCGCGTTTACAACACTGTCAATTAATTTTCTAAAGAAGTCACTAAAGCTTTTTATAGTCAATAAATTGGTTTGCGAATCCAGTTTTTTAAAATTTACATAAGCTGAGTAAGGATAATAACCTTTAAAAATGAGATTTCCCTGGTCATCAAGTTTCAACCACTTGGCCTGCTGTTGATCTTCAAAATACCCATTGTTTATTCCAATTAAATTTATCTTGCCTAGTCGTAATGAATGGTCACGCAAAAAGAGCCTTAATTGGGTTGAATCACGGGAGGGAATGATTTCCATTTTGATTTGACCCGGCATCCAGTAAATACTATCGGCTTTCAAAATAAAACCTGTGTATTTGCCTTTATCATAATAAATGCCAATAGTATAGGCTCCTAATTCATATCGCCAACTCCCTTCAAGCGGTTTTAATTTCTTTTTATTTCTTAAAAGATACTCACTAAAGGAAACAGGGGTAAACACAGCTTGAGGAGAATTTGCGAACTTTGCTCTTATTGAGTCCTTATTCAACGTAACAATACTTCCCGCATTATTATTGGGAATATAAACACCTAAGTGCCTGTCATTAAAAAACTTCAGCCATGTATCTATAACTTTTACACAAGCTGCCTGCTGCTGATTTTCTGGCGTTGCCGCTAATGATCTTATACTATCAGTATAAATTCTATAGTAAGTTTTATTGGATTGAGTGATCTTATCTTTTAATCCCGGATAATTTTTTTCAATTTTATTTACAGCAAAATTAAACCCTTCTAAACAATTACACGTTTGGGCAAATGAATACATACTATATCCGAAGAATATCAGCAATGCTATCAATTTTTTCATACTTTTATTTTGTCAATAAACTCATTTATTTACACTTGTAAATTTCAATTGACTTACTTAATTAAAGCTTCAATAACACCCGACCATTTTTGCTCCTGTATCTTTAAAAAGCCTTTATAAAAGTTTTCATTTAAGTATTTAGCAATTAAAAAACTAATTAGTAAAAATGCTAATTCATTAACATCGCTTTTATACCCCTAAATGGTAGATTTTTTAATTATTCAAATTAAATCCGGAACTGAATTTACCGTACCTCCCTTGCCCTTATGAACCTGTCACACTGCCATTGGTACCTGGCCTGGCATCCTTTTTTAACCGGAGATCGATGACACCTGCGTTACCCTGTGCGTCAAATTTGGCTGATCGATTAGTAATCAGCTCGATTTTGTCAATCTGATCCGCGGACATTTTTCTCAGTAGTGTAGCCAGGTCCTGCCCCGTCATCGGTATCAGTTTACGATCGATCATAACAAGCACGCCTTGTCTGCCGGCCATAGCGATGTTGTCATCTTTGCCAATGCTGATACCGAAAGATTTCTTCATTACGTCAAGGGCCGTTTTTTCTGTCGCAGTGATATTGCCGGCGACATTGACTACTGTTTTGTCATAAAATTGCTGTACCAAAGGTTTTGAAGCAGTGATTGCAACCTCTTTAAGGCTGTTCGACTTAGGAAACAATTTGATCTTTCCTAAATCCACATTGCTGTTTAACGTTATCTTTTTTGAGAGATAGGACTCAAAACCCATCCCGCCAATTGACAAAAGTAGCCTCCGGCGGGAACATTGGAAATTATAAAATCGCCCCCGGACCGGGCAACTTCTATCTTAACAATCGTTTTCTGATCACTTTTCAGCAGCTGGATGTTTGCTGAGCTAAGTCGCTAACGGTACCAGTATAAATATTCCCCCTGATTTGATAGTTTCCGGTCAACTGCGCGAAAATCATAGTTGTACTACATAGCAATAAAGAAACCAACAAGGATATTTTTTTCATCTAACCGGATTTAGCTATCGCTATGGTAAATATCCCGCATAATTCAGTATAAAAAATCTCCCCCAATGGGTAATTTTTTAATTACGGCACGTCCATAATTTTAAACAGTAAGTATTTTTATGGTTATTCCTACTTATCAGGCAGACACATTTACATCAGGTCTTTTTGACGGCAGTCCCGCTGCCGTCTGTATTTTACATACGCCATCGCAGGATAAAGATTTAAGTAGTTATAACCAATCCTATTCCTCTTCCGTGAAAATCTCTTATTCAATTAGTTTAAAAAATACCCCTATATGGGATAGAAATCCTCACTTTATAACCTCTAACTTGTTGGAAAATTTGCACAATGCTAAGAACCACTATTTTAACCGTTTTGCTTGTCTTCGTATTGTCGCAGGTGAACGCACAGGAGCTCTATATGCCCCGCGAAATCAAGAAAGCTTACCAGAAAGGTACACGCTCGACCGATGGGCGTCCAGGCAAAAATTACTGGCAAAATCATGCACGGTACAGCATCAGCATAATCGTTGCACCGCCTAAACGCGACGTAACAGGTACAGAGCATATCAGTTATGTAAATAACAGCCCCGACACGCTAAAACGCTTAAACATGAAGGTGTATATGAACATACATAGAATAGGCACACCCAGGCTCGGCGGGGTATCACCAGATTATATCGGCGACGGTGTTACGGTAGATACCATTAAGGTAAACGGCACTACCAAAACCTGGAACAATAAAGTTGATGCCACCAACCAATATGTTATCCTGCCAAAACCATTAATGCCGCATGATTCAGTGCAACTGGATGTTGCCTGGCACTACCAGTTGGTAACGGGCCGGGGTCGTGAAGGTGTCATTGATTCAACTTCATTTTACATAGCTTATTTCTACCCACGGGTTGGTGTTTACGACGATTGTGTCGGCTGGGACAGGATAGAGTTTAATGATGCCCTGGAGTTTTATAACGACTTTAACGATTACATCCTGAACGTAACCGTTCCGAAAAACTTCGTGGTTTGGGCAACAGGAACCCTGCAAAATCCGACCAAGGTACTTCAGCCCGAATATGCGGATCGCCTTCAAAAATCATTTACCCGCGACTCGACCATTCATATCGCCACAGCTGAAGAAATGGCGTCCAAAAAAGTGACCGCACAGAATGAAATGAACACTTGGACGTGGACGGCATTTAACATTACTGATGTTGCGCTTGGCGTCAGTGATACTTACGACTGGGATGCAGCGAGCGTAGTGGTTGACGATGCCAACGGGCGCCGGGCCAGCATGCAGGCTGCCTTTAATGATAAATCGCAGGATTTTCATCATTTTGTACAATTCGGACGATATACATTAAGCTGGCTCTCAAGCAACTGGCCCGGCGTCCCTTATCCTTTCCCGAAAATGACTGCCTTCCAGGGCTATGCCGATATGGAATACCCGATGATGGTAAACGACAGCCATAACGACGATATACGTTTCTCGCGGTTTGTGCAGGACCACGAGATAGCGCATACCTGGTTCCCCTTTTATATGGGCATCAACGAGACCAAATACGGTTTTATGGATGAAGGCTGGGCAACAACATACGAGTTGCTGATCGGCAGATCTGAAGTTGGTAATGAAAAGGCCGAGGATCTTTTTAAAAAGTTCCGGATAGCTGGTTGGGCATATGACCCGTCAACAACGGAGGACCTCCCAATTATCACCCCGGGAACGGAATTGTACTATGGCCTCGGCAATAATGAATACGGGAAACCATCATTAAGCTACCTGGCGCTTAAGGATATACTGGGCGATGAACTGTTTAAAAAAGCCCTGCACACCTATATGGATAACTGGCACGGCAAACATCCTATCCCATGGGATTATTTCAATTCAATGAATGCGGGTTCGGGTAAGAACTTGAACTGGTTCTTCAATAACTGGTTCTTTACAAATGGCTATATTGATATCGCGCTTACCAAGGTGACCAAAGGCCAGGGTGATTATAAACTGGATATCACTAATATCGGTGGATTCGCTGCACCGTTCGATGTGAAAGTTACCTATGCAGACGGCAAAACCGACAATTTTCATCAGACACCAAAATGTTGGGAAAAGAACCAAAAGCAAACGGTTGTGGTTATTAAAACCCCGAAAGCCATTAAGGCTATTAGATTAGATGGCGGCATATTTATGGATGCCGACGAGCGTAACAACACATGGTCGGCAAACTAAACGGGTAAGTTTCACAAATAAGAAAGCCTATGTCAATGTCTATCAGAATAGGCTTTTTAGTCTTGTAAATTCGGAAAAAAAAGGTCGCAAAAAGTTTTATTGATACCGTTATGGCAAGTAAATATTTTCAAAATATTTCCAAAAGGGGGATAAATTTCTTATCAACTGACTTAGTTTTAGCTATATAAAGATAAAGATCGATCACATAATTTTAACAGAGGATATGAGCAAGAAAGATGGTAGCAAGCCCAAACGAATTATGTGCAACCTGAAAGACTTTTCAGTGATATTACTCGGTTTGCTTTTGGGGGCGGCTTTCCGGGTAAATGCACAGACAGTTGCCGGGATGCCCAAGTACGCAGTGACCGGCGTCAATGTCATCCCGATGGACAAAGACACAGTACTGTCAGGCCAAACGGTGCTGATAAGTTCCGGGAAGATCATCTCGATAGGCCCGAGGCTTAAAGTGCCGCGCCATACGATCATCATCAATGGCGAAGGCAAATACCTGATGCCGGGCCTGACCGATATGCACTCACACTTCTTTTATGAGCAAGGCGTCGACAAACGATACATCCCCGAAGAATTGAAAATTATGCTAGCCAATGGCGTGACCACAGCCAGGATCATGAATGGATGTAAGCTTTACCAGGATGCAAAATATGCGGTAGCCACGGGAAAAACTCCCGGGCCGGAGCTGTTTGTTGCAAGTCCGCAATTTGTGGGAGAATGGCCCTGGACAAACGACACGATATCGCCGCACCAAATAGTAAGGAACGAAGAAGAGGCCATTGCGGCCGTAAAAAAGTACAAAAATGAGGGGTATGACGCGATCAAAATTACTTTTTTTGTTCGCAGGCCTGCTTACGACGCGATTATCAGGACTGCTGCTGAAGAACATATAAAAGTGACCGGGCATATCGGCCACGATGTGAAATTACCTGCGGCACTTGCCGCCGGGCAGCAGGTCGAGCATCTGGATGAATTTATCGAGATGTTATTGCCGGATAGCCCGGCTTTAAAATACAGCATTTCCGGTACGGATATCTGGAACAGGATAGCATGGAGGACCGTAGATCAGCTCGATGAAAACAAAATACCGGCGCTGGTAAAAATGGTTAAGGACGCAAGTGTTTACATTACTCCGACCAATTATTTTTTTAAGGCAAACTTTGCCCTGGGACAAACAGACGACGAAGTAAGACGATCACCGGATTACCCGTACATACCGTCGCAGCTGTTAGAGGAACGCGCCGCCAACCGCGCATACTGGCAACAAAGAATACGGATTGATAAAAGCAAAAGAGAACGGTGGTATAATTTGAGAAAAGAGATCATCAAAGAGTTAGACAAAGCGGGCGTACCGCTCATGACCGGTTCAGATGCACCGGAATGGTACCTGGTCCAGGGATTTACCATTCATAACGAACTGGCCAATATGACCGAATGCGGGTTAGGCAATTTTGAAGCTTTGAGGACCAGTACCGTAAATCCATGTACATATTTGGGTATCATCGGCCGCAAAGGCACGGTGACCGTAGGAAAAGATGCCGACCTGTTAATGCTAGAAAAAAATCCGCTGGAGGACATTAACAATACCAAAACTATATTAGCGGTATTCAGGTCGGGCAGGTATTATGACCGCAAGGATTTGGACCGGCTCCTCCAACAGGCACTACAAGTCAAAAACACGCTTAATTGATTGAAATACGAAGTAGTAGCGGTGATCTAATTTTTATATGAGTAAAAAACCATTTGAAACCAATTCAGATAGTTGGCGTAATTTTCCTTTTCAATTACCTGTTTCAATATCGGATTCAAAGACGGCTATCGATACAATAAAATATTTACTGTTTTTCGTCAGCCTTGTATTCATTTCCCTGTCATTTCCCTGTTAGCAGGGCCATAACTTTTATTGAAAAATATTTTGCCACCTTTTGCGACCAGCATTGTTTCTGTAAAGAGATTTGCCTGGGTGTAAGATTCTGCAATTTTATTAATTTGCTGTTTTTTTGATATTAAATCTTGTGATTTAACCTGCCCTACAATATAAAATGAGTTTTTTTATTTTATCGTCTTAAAATTTAGCCGCAGTTTTCAAGCGCTATTGGATAAAAATTTCATTACCAATCTTTTCGGTTGCTTCCAGTACTGCAATTAGATCAGAAACTCTTGTACGATGATTATTGATGCAAATCCTGATGGCGTAACGATTGTTTAAAATAGTGTAGGATGGCGCAGCTATAGCCCTTTCCTGCATACGCATTAGTATTTCTATATTGATCTCGTTTAATTGTTCTTCCGAAAGCTCATCCGAAAAATACCGGTAGCAAACCATATTTAAACTTACCGGGGCCAATAGCTGAAGGGAGGGGTTTTTATCGATCTCCTCCTCTAAAAACCGCGCCTGGGCAATATTTTGACGAATCAACTTAGTGTATTTATTGATCCCATGCTCCTTTATGTTCATCCATATTTTAAGCGATTTAAAACTTTTGGAAAGATCTAAGCTATAATTAGAAAATGAGTCCGGGCCGGTAGCAAGTCCTCGTTGATGTTTGAATAGATAGTCTGCGTTCTGCGTAAATGCTTGACGGTGTGCCCCGGCATCCCTGATAATGATACAGCCCGCCTCATAGTTAATATGGAGCCATTTATGCAGGTCAAAGGCAATACTATCAGCTAGTTCCATACCGCTCATTTTATCATGATACTCCGGGACTAACTTAACGACAGCGCCTATCGCACCATCCACGTGCAGCCACATTTTTTCTTTTTTACAGATAATATGTAATTCAAAAAAAGGGTCAATTGCGCCTGTATTAACTGTACCTGCATTGGCTATTATACAAAAGGGAATATAACCATGGTACTTATCTTCATCTATCTGCTCTTTTAATAATGGAACATCAATCTCGAAACTTTCATTGACCGGGATATGGCGGAGATTTCTGGTGCCAAGTCCTATAGCCTTTACCGTTTTATTAATACAATTGTGTGTCTCAGAACTACAATAAATAATGAGGTTCGAGTCTGTCAGCAATCTTTTTTCGCTAACAATTACGTCCCTTGCAACAATTAAAGCGGTGGTATTGGCTATAGATGCCCCGCTTACCAGTACCCCCGAGCTTGACTCCGGAAAACCGACAATCTGTTTACACCAGTTTAGGACATTATGCTCCAAATAAATAGCGCCGTGATCGCCCACAGCCAGGTTTGAATTCATCGCCGATGCGAGCATGTCCCCAAGCACCCCCGTAATGGTTCCGCTACCATGCACCCAGGAGAAGAACCGGGGATGAATATTCCCCGTGCGGTATGGTAATACATATTCAAGAAATTCAGTATAAACGGATTGGATATCCTCACCGTCAACAGGTAAGGGTTGATTAAAATTGTCTTTAACATTTTGCGGCGGCTTTTGCCAAACAGGCTGATCTTTTACCGTAGAAAGATAAAGAAATATATCATCGATCATTTGATGGGCTATTTCTTTGTGTTTCTGCCAATTCTGTGGGTCTAATCCATCCTCATTTTGCAGGATTTCAGAAAAGTTGATCATAATAAACTATTTCTTAGATACTAATTTTTAATAGAGGTTAAATCAATCAGAAATAAATTAAGACAACTTGTTATTATTAATATCACTATAGTAATGCCTTGTTGACCGCTGTTGAATATTCTTTTTCATTTATCTTTTTTGCTCGTGAGAAAAATTCTTAGTTCCTTTTCTATTCGCTTCTTAAACTATTCACCGGGTTAGCCAGGGCCGCCTTGATGGACTGAAAGCTGACGGTTATAAGAGCAATGAGCAGTGCTATGCCCGCTGATTCGGCGAAGATCCACCAGGATAAGTTAATCCGGTAAGCAAACTCTTGCAGCCACTTATTCATGGTCCAATAAGCTAATGGGATGGCAATAATACTTGCTATACACACCATCATTACAAAATCAACCGATAATAGCCTTATAATATGTTGCACACTGGCGCCAAGCACCTTCCGGATACCTATCTCCTTTACCTTTTGCCCGGCGGTAAAGGCTGCAAGGCCCAGTAAACCTAAAGCAGAAATGATGATAGCGATGGTTGCAAAGAACGTAATCAGCGCCGATGATTGCTGTTCGGATTTGTAGAGGTTGTTATAGGTTTCGTCGAGGAACTCAAAAACAAATGGCGTATTGGGGAAATACTGCTTCCATATCTTACCGGCAGCCGCAATTGCGGCCTGGTTGTTGCCCGGTCGCGTCCGGATATAAAAACCTTCGCCGGTGCTATTGGAGATAATCATAGGGCCGATTTTATCATGCAGGCTTTTGTAGTGAAAATCTTTTACCACGCCCACTATAAAACCAGTATCCCCGTGAACAAAGCGCTGGCCAATAATGGGTTCACGCAAGCCAGTAAGCGCTACAGCTGTTTCATTCAAAATAACGGCCTTTTTGTCGGCAATGTCGTTACTAAACCATCTACCCTCCTTCATTTTTAGCTGCATCAGTTTTTGAAAATCGGCATCGGCTTGAAGCGGCGCAAACGAAGGGTTAAAATCTTTCGGCCGGCCGGTCCAGTCAAAACCGCCCGCGCTGAAACTTCCGAAATTAACCAAGCCCCCGCTCGCCATGGATACATCCGAAGTAGCCGCCTGCGATTTTAATTCCTGTTTTACGTTAGCCAACACTTCACCCGCCTTTTTAAAGTCGAAATGCGGGATGGTCCAATATGGAAACGAAAAACTAAGTACCTGCGAACGGTTGTAGCCAGGGTCCATTGTTTCTATAAACCGTAGTTGCCGGTAAATAACCAGCGTGCCGGCAATAAATACCACTGAAATGGCGAATTGCATTACCACCAGGGTACGCCTGAGGGCTGTGTCTTTAAAGTTGAGCATGGATTTACCCCTGAAAACGTTCATCGGGTTAAATGAGGAAAGCAGTACGGCCGGATAAATCCCGTTCAATAAAAATGAAATCAATAATGTAGCACCTACAATCAATAAAACCACTGGCGAACCAAACGGGTTTTCAAACTGCTTGTCGGTAAAATTGCGGAACCAGGGCAGGCTTAGCTGGACCAGAACGAGGGCTAAAACCAGCGCCAGCAGACTCAACACCAACGATTCCGACATGAACTGACTAAAAAGCTGCCCACGGCAGGCCCCAACAATTTTACGAACGCTTACTTCCTTTGAGCGCATACTGGCACGGGCGGTAGTTAGGTTAACATAGTTTATGCAAGCTATTATCAACAGTAGAACAGCCAGTACGATAAAGACATTTACGATGGTGCGGTTGGTATGCAAAAAGGCTGAACTCTGCAAGTCCGTCTCAAAGTGCATATCCTTCAGGTTTATCAGGCTAAACTTTTCGCTACCGTTATCCTTCTGGTGATTTTTATGCTGGATTGTAAACAGCGCATCAGAAACCGTCTTAATGCTGGAATGCGGCCTTAACTTTAAAAATGTTATAAAGTTGTAATTTCCCCATTCCGTGAAGTTCTTTTTTTCGTTGGGGTTGGCCCGTTGTGCAGCAATCGGTAAGAGCACATTATACCGGAAGCTGGAATTGGCGGGGTAGTCCTTTACTATCGCCTGTACCTGGTAGTTGTTGGTACCGATCCGCAGCACCTTGCCTACCGCTTCCTGGTTACCAAAATATTTTTTTGCAGTAGATTGTGTCAGGATAATGCTGAATGGATTTTTTACGAACGCATCACGCGAACCGTCAACAAAATCGTAACGGAACATTTTAAACCAACCTTCGTCAACATAAGCAGCTTTCGTTTCGGTAATAATCTTGCTGCCGTCCAATAAATGCAAATCGCCAGAGTGGGAAACCATCCGCGCAACGCCCACGATTTGAGGCACCTCGCGCGATGCGAACTCACCCAGGATATACGGCGAACTCTCCCATACCCAGTTTTCGCTTTTGGATATAGCTATGTTCGCTTTTATCCTGTAGATATTATCCGCACCAGGTTGGTTCCGGTCAAAACTCAACTCGTTTTGTACCCAGATTGCGATCAGCACCGCTGCGGCCATGCCGATACCCAGACCGGCAATGTTGATAAAAGTCATGTTCCTATGCCGCCATAAATTACGCCAGGCAATTTTGAAATAGTTTTTTATCATAATTAAATATTTTGTCCAGCAATTTCAATCCCACTGATATTGAAATCCTTTCTCAATTAATTCAGCTAAAATTTGGAACATTCAGTTAAACTCTTCTATTTACAACCAATTGAGTTAAAGAGATATATTCCATTAGCATTTAATTTGGATTCGTTTCTCAATTAGCATAAGGGCTTTCAAGGTATTTTTTACTTAATTTTATTAAATACTGACTTTTTCCATCAGCAATCTCCTTTTTATAAACGACAATAGCCTTTTTCCTGTCATTGGTAGCATCGTAAATGTTCCCAAGTTCTAACAGGCTTTTTTCAGCATTATATCCCGAACCAGTATCAGCAACTTCACTCAATATTTGAATAGCTGAATTATATTGGCCGGTCTCGAACAACAATTGACCATATAAAAATCTACTATAATTATTATGTGTTGCTGGTATGCTTTTTAATAGATTAAGCATGGTAAAATACTGAGGATAGTTCTTCGCGTCTAAAGCATAGCCTACAGCCTGGTAAATTGTTGTTGTATCCAGTCGGTAGCGGCTTAGCATGGGAAGTTTATGTTGAGGATCAATTTGGACATTCTGTAAACTACCTTTCACATTTATATTAATCGTGGTTGAATCATGAAAGTTTCCATCAATAGTTTTTAATATCCTCTGACCGTTTTGAGTTTCGACCTGAATATCCAACGGCATATAATTATTTCCCCGGTTTTCAATACAACAAACTACTTGTGTATTCAGTGAATCAAGGATTTTTGTGCTTACATGGCTGATGTTATAATCAATGTAGCCATTTGATTTATACCACTCCTTAAAAAACCAGTCTAAATTCAAACCACTTTGCTTTTCACACATAGTCTGAAATTCATCTATGCTTATCAATTTGCCTTTGTAATTATTTAATATTGAGAGATAAACTTTTTCAAACTTCTTCGTACCGATCACATCTTTCAGCATCATTAAAACTGTAAATGATTTCCCATGATCTATGACATTGTTATAGTCAAAATTTATTTTGGCTAAATCATTTACGGGTTGCATTATTGTCGTATTGAAATTATTGATTACTCCAGCCATATAACGCTTATCAAAATCATAGACACTTTTGTCCAGATGGGCATATTCACTAAAAAGCCAATCTGCATAAATGCCCATGCTTATCTGAAACCAAATCGAGTAGCTCTGATCAAATAAGACATTCCCAAATCCCCAATAAAAATGCCCAATTTCGTGTGCGGTGATCCATTGCGCAAAATTATCAGCCCCTTTACCCCGTTCATCGAGTCCCCTATGGATTACATACATGTTCGAACTAATCGGAAATCCACCATTGGGATGACTTCCACCAGGAAGAATTGAGAGCTGATCTGCGGGATAAAATCCAAAATGGTTTTTATAAAAGTTAACCGCATTTTTTGCCATGCCGAGTAACTTATTACCCCATAAAGGGTCATCCTTAAAATAGTAAGAATATATTTTCAAACCATCAGCCTGAACTTCGTCAACCTTAAACTTATCGGATAAACATATACCATAGTATGTCACTTGTTTTATGCTTGAATTAAGGGTTAATTCCTTGCCGTATTGTTTTTTAGATGTTATAATTCCGGTTGTGGCAGCAGTATATGAACTCGGAAAAGACATAGTTAGATCAAAATCCTTCAAACCAGCCTGCATGATATGGAAACCTTCATTATCAATAAAAGGCATACATGGCATCCACTCCTGTACGGCAGCAAAGTAACCATCAGAATATGGAATGGAGTCTGACTTGAATTCAAAACTGACCTCTTGTTTTTCCCCTTTAATGAATTTGTCAAAACCGGTAAGATAGAAACCGGAAACACCATTCTGACTTAAAGATGTTAGATTAGCTGGCTTATGATTAACCTTAATATTTCTTATTAACCCATTAACATTTCCTTTGTGACTAAAAATAAAAGGAATACTGTCTGTTGAAAAAGGGATTTCAAATTTTATAATCTCTTTTCCCTCAACGTAAGATTTAACAGGATCAATTTGAACTTTAATTAAATATAGGGGCGAAGAATTTCCATAACAAAAAGCTGGGATAAGAAAAAAAAAGAAAACGTACCGTTTAATTTTACTACTGAAAGCTTTCATTAATATTGTATTCATAGCCATTTTATATTACATGACTTAAAGTTTAGCAATACAGTTGATTCCTATTGATTTGCTGTTGGGCTTTTTTTACCATCGCTTTTTGTGTCGTCATTCTCAATACCGTGCTCATTTCTCTTAATATCGCCTTTTAACTTCCCGAACTTGAAATTAAGCCGCACTGCAAGCGACCGGTAATTAGTTTGATTATAAGTGTTTTGGTAAAATTCAGCCGAGTTAATTATAGTCCGGTTTGTATAATACTTACTATATGGATTATTGGCTACAAGGACTATAGTCATCTTTCTATTAAAGAAGTCCTTTGAAAATAAGTATTGATTAAAAATATAATCGCTTGACTTACCTTGCAGGTTTACATTGCCGCTATAATAGCCGGCGTTAAAAGAGATCGCAAACCCTTTATTGAATTTATATCTCATGTTGCCGAAAGCATTACCAGTGAAGCCTGAATTGTGATACATGCTGCCATCGAATGTGCCGCTAAGCCATACATAATTCAACAATCCGTTCAGCCGTAGCGTAAACCGCTGCGTTAGATTTAAAGCGGTGTTGACATTAAACCCAAGGGTTTTGTTAGTCCCCAAATTTTCGAAAGTGGTAGACGTTACGGTATCCATTTTACCATCAACCTGTTCAGTGTGAAGGCTCGAAACGTTTTGTATAGAGTTATTTGAGAAAGCATAGCTAAGCCCGACATTGAAGGAGTTTTTTGTAAAATTGCTATAGGTTAATTCAAAGGTGTTGTCCAGTTCAGCCTTCAGCTCGGGATTACCGGTGGTGACGAATATTGGATTGGTACGGTCGACAAACGGGTTAAGCTGGAATATCCCGGGCCTCTGGATCCGCTGTGTAAAACCGAAATCTATGCTGCTGGTCCCAAAGTCGCGCTCCATTGAAATTGAAGGGATCAGGTTACTATAGCTCGGCGCCGTGTTAACACCTGCCGAAGAAAAATCAGCGCTTAAGGCTGTATGCTCCAAACGCAAGCCCGCCTTCCCTGTCCATTTTTCCATTTTTAACTGATAAGAATTGTAAATACTATAGATATCCTGGTGATAGCTAAAATCATTGGTCAGCGCATCATTAGTGACATATTGTTGTGTGACTGTGTCGCGGTCGTCCACATGGTAATTGCTGTAATTGTTACGGAAAATAGCTTTTGCGCCCGCTTCTATTGACAACTGCCTGGTAAGGGGGCCTGCATAATCAACCTGTATGGTATGGTCTTCATTCCCGGCATCATTGTATTGCTGGTAATCAGGAAATAATGCCAAAGGATAGTTAAACCTACTGGTAAACAGGTTATCATTGAACTGTTTATTGGGGGCAGAGCTGTATTTATACGAAAACGTGAGCAGGCGGTCTTTTGAATTTTTAAAACCAAGCTGGTAATTTATTGAAGCATCCAGGCCTAAAGAACTGCTGGAGCCGGAGTTTTGTAAATTGTAAGCTTGTTGAGCAATACTGAGGCTATCTGTAGTGGACGACTGGGGACCGTGTTGCGTTTGATTCGTTCCAAAAAGATCAAATGAAGCGGTGATCAAATTAAGTGTATCTATTTCATAACTTAGATCAGTTCCGCCAAAGTGAAGGGTCCCAGTTTGGGAGTTCGTTCCGGTCTGCGTTATATGTGTATTACTGGCGAATATATTTTCTGTAGACCCCAACCCCGTAGTCTGGGTTCCGTTACTGCCCCCACCGGCCAATAATGACATCCCGAATTTTCCCTGCTTGAAAGTGACGTTAATATTACCGCCGGGGCCGTAAACGGTATTGACCCTGGTGTTGATAGCTACGCTATAGCCCTCACCCGCATTCCTTTTAGTAATGATATTGATGATACCTGCCAAACCTTCGGCATCATATTTCGCCGGGGGCGTAGTGATCACTTCAATCTTTTCAATATTGCTGGCCGACATGGATTTGAGAATATCTGAAGGGTTTTTAGCCACTAACGCCGATTCTTTGCCATTGATTAGTATCTTATAATTTCCGCTTCCTTTTAACTGGATGTTATCATTTCCATCAACAGTCAAAAGAGGTACTTTTTGCATCATTTCCAATACGGATAACGCTACGTTATCCGGGTCAGCCTGTACGTCGTAGCTAATACGGTCGACCTCCTGCTTCATAATAGGCCTGACCGCAGTCACAGAAACTTCTTTCAACTTATTGCTCGAAACAGATAATAAAATGTTGCCAACGTTGACGTCCGCAGCAGCGCCGCTTATGTTCATCGTCTGGCTTTTATATCCTACTGTAGCCACGGTTAGCTGATATGCTTTGCCGACTACGCTTTTTAGTTCAAAACCGCCGTCTTCCTTAGTTAAGCCGCCTTTAACCGGTTGTTTTGTTTTTGCGTCGAGCAACATTACAGTGGCATAGCTTAAAGGTCTACTGGTCGCTGAATCGACAGCAATACCCTTAACCGTGAACGTTTGCTGAGGGGTTTGGGCCAGTATGGTCGCTGACAGGCAGCAGAAGAATACGATTAGTAAAAGTTTACTCATTACTGATTTAAAATAACTATTAAGGTACCAGTAAAAATACCGACATCACGGTATTGCTTTTATGCCCCCAAATGGTAGATTTTAATTATTAACGAATAACCTAAACTGGAGGCTCTATCCAAGGAGGTGCTAATATCCAACGACAACCATCTGCTATGTCAAAATATTGTTAAGGATACGGTGAATTGAACGGCAGCTATTAAATAACTTAAAATTGAGAGTTATCCCATACCACCAAAGCCAGCGCCTTGTTTAAATTTGGACAACTAGTTTTTTCATTGTGATAAGATTGGTTAATAGTTAATTAAGGAATTAATACGCGAGGTATTGATTCCTTTTTTGTTTTTGTGGAAAAAAGCCGGGTTGTGGAGTCAAAACAATTTTAGGATGCGGGTCTATATTTTCACACCGTATTAATAAAACGACGGCGATGAAAATAACTTAAGCTGCCGCAATGAGCCTGAAATTTCCGGGTGTGACCCCAAACTTATCCCTGAAAAGCCGGATAAAAGAGCTTACGCAATCAAAGCCTATTAAATTCACTATCTCCCTCACTTCATAATTGGTGGTTTTGAGCATGTGCCTTGCCTGGGAAAGCCTTAACTGTATAATATACTGATGTGGAGAACAATGAAAGGTTTGTCTGAAGGACCTGTAAAAATGGGTTTCAGAAAGGCAGGCATAATTACATATATCTTCCAATTGAATATCTTTATTGTAATTGCTTATCATATAGTCTTTAGCATCATTAAGCCTTTTAAAAAGCTCATTCCGGGTGCGGATCTTTACCACATTGAGTCGTTCGCTCTTTACCAGTATTTCCTTGTGATAAATGCGGTAAAAATTAAAAAGACAATGATATAAATATTCGTTCATCAGTAAGTCGTTGTTTATCTCACTGTTAAAAAGGCGTCTTATGTGCTGCAAATTGAACATCATATCCCCTTGAAGAGGATATAAAGTTTCGAAGAATATCGGGTTATAGCTATTAGGCGGATTGAACGGTCCATCTAGCAATACGCAATCTGATGAAGTAATGCTGTGATGGAAAGAATTTAAAAATTGCTTCGTATATAAAACCGATAATGTGTTAACTGCTGCCTCTGAATCAATTTTTCGGTTATAAACTGTCCCCTCGTTAATGATCAAAAAATTATCGGGGAACATGCCTAATTCTTTACTTCCGATATTATACACTTCACTGCCATTAAATACGAATCTTATCGAAAATTCATGGCATTCGCATAGGCAATTAACCTGGTTGACAGATTCGCTGTAAATTTTATTTTGATTACTTAATATCTGGATCTTTTTCATTTCTTATATTTCTGAATACTCTCTTTTTTCAAGCAATAGGAAACGGTTACCGTTATCATCCGAAATCATTACTTCCAGTCCCCGCGAGGTATATCGCGGTATTTTTTCTATTGTTATTCCCGCATTGTTTAATTGGTGATAATCTCGTAAGCAGTTGTCGGTTTCGAAAACGACCGTTTCATTAAGATTGGGTTCAGCGTCCGTAGGAGACGAGTTGGATAGCAGTAAATAATTATTTCCAAATCTGTTACCAACAACCACGCCTTCCTTGCCGATGTATGCTTTTTTTTTATGACGGTGATCGGAAAAATCTAAATTTTTAGTTAAAAACTTTAATACTTTTTGAGGTTCATTTACGTAGGCTGTCACATATTTTCTTTCATTCATAATCGGTCGTTGCTATGGGCAAATTGACCGTGCTCGATCCAATGATCAATTTGTGTTCTCTCCAACAAAGTTATCTACATGTCCTAATCTATTAGTACCCCCTTTTGGGAGATTTTTCTAATAAGTGCCTTGATTTGCTAAAATGGCGGTTTTCGCATAGCCGAATGGGTGATTTCGCATACTGTGATGACAGTGTAATCTTTAATATTACAGTTTACTAATTAACTATTTACTAATTAACTAGCCATGCTATTTATCTCCTCGCTCCCTCCTTAAAGTTACTTATTGTAATATATATCTATAATATATTTAATTCTCGGACCTTGTTAATTAAAAATTAAAATATGTCAATATGAAACAAAAATTACTCGCTTTATTTTTTGTAGGTTTTTGCTTATCCAGCATGCTTCTCGCAAAACAGCACGGTTACGGATATGGTGAGACGATGACTTGCTGATCCCGGTGGTAGCAGTCAATATTAAGGGCAGTCCGGCCTGATGTCACAAGGCCTGCCTTTTGGAAAATACGCGAAGTCGATATTGACTTTAATTTAAACGAATTTATTAAAAAAAAAAGTTTGTAAAAGGCCTCACATTGGGCTTGACGCAAGAAGTTATTTACGTTTTTACTCAAAAGCGAGACTGGCGATCCTGAGCTTAGTGACCCAAGCACAGATGTTAATTCGGGAAATGGCATAGATGCGGTGTTAAAAGTTTAAAAATCAAATCCTTCAAATTAATTGACATGAAAAAAAGAATACTTTTTATTTTATTATTAAGCCTGGTAATTTTCGCCCAGGCTTTCGCACAAAACCATACGGTTACCGGTACGGTTACGGCCAAAGATGACGGCCTGCCCATTCCTGGAGTATCAGTAAAGATCAAAGGAACAAATACAGGCGTCCAAACTGCCCCTGATGGTAAGTACACCATTAGTGTACCTGTTAACGGCGTACTTGTGTTTTCTTATATCGGGTTTGCCTCCCAATCGGTTCCGGTGGGCCCGAATCCGGTTCTTAACGTTGTGCTCGAAACTGCCAGCCACCTGTTGGGCGAGGTAGTTGTAACCTCGCAGGGTATCAGCAGAGAAAAAAGAACTTTGGGTTACTCTGCACCAACTGTAGACAACAAACAGCTGACAGAGGGCGGTAATCCAAGCGCACTTACCTCGTTAACAGGTTTAGTAGCCGGTGTTAACATCACTTCAACGTCAAATACACCTGGTAGCTCAACCAGGATTGTTCTTCGCGGTGGTTCGTCTATTACTGGTAACAACCAGGCTTTATTGGTTGTTGACGGTGTTCCTATAGACAATTCAAGCATCGTAGGCGGCGCAAGCAGTTTAACAGCGGTTGATTTTGGAAACAGGGGTAATGATATCGATCCGAATGACATAGCATCTATCACGGTGTTAAAGGGACCCGCGGCTGCGGCCCTTTATGGCTCGCGGGCATCAAATGGCGCCCTGATGATCACAACCAAATCAGGTACAAAGAATGGACAAAAATTGGAGATAACGCTTAACTCTACAAACACGTTCTCATCAGTTTTGAAATTGCCTACATTCCAAAATGAGTATGGCCAGGGTTTCATGTCAGGTTCGGCTACAAGCCCGGGCTATGTTACAGGTATAAATGACGCAAGTGATAACTTTAGCTGGGGAGCACCCTTTACCGGACAGGTAGAGCCCTGGGGGCAGTCAATTGATGGCGTTACGCAAAGCAAGCCGTATTCGGCCTTGCCAAATAATATAAAGGATTTTTTTAAGACCGGCTATGCCGCTGACAACAATTTAAGTATTGCATCGGGCAATGATAAAAACAGCTTTTATTTAGCTTTGAACTCATTAAACTCTGACGGTATATTTCCGAGTAACGATTCTTATGATAAATATGGTGTAAGATTTAATGGTAAAGCTACGCTTGCAAACAATTTTACAGCTAGTGTTAATTTTAACTATAATAAGATTCAGGCCAATACACCTTCAGGTGGACAAGGTGCAAACGGTATATGGGAAAACCTATTGCAAACACCAAGAGATATCCCAATTAATACAATGGGAAACCTGAACAATCCGTATAATGGGTATAATTCTGTTACTGGTACGTATGGTTTTTATGGTGCATTTACTGTAAATCCATATTATATTCTTCAAAACTTTAGTAACCTTGATGATGTCAACCGGGTTACAGGCGACGTTAACCTGGCCTGGAAACCCGTAAAATGGTTAAATATAGTAGAACGCATAGGTGCAGATTCTTACTCGGACCGCAGAAAGCTAATTGGAGCTAAATACACATTTGAACCTGCTGACGATTCTGCCAATGCCGGACTCTGGGGCCCGATCACAAACAATGGGTCTTATGAAGTGGACCAGTTTACTGTAAACGAGGTGGTGCATGATTTAATGGTTACTGCAACCCATGATTTTGGCAAAGATTTTCATACCTCGTTATTGTTGGGTAATAATATAAGGGAACGCTCTACTACGTCCAATTTAACAAGCACTAACACCAGCGGTGGTTTGGTAGTTCCCGGTTGGTACAACCTTGAAAACAGCAACGGGCCGGTAAACGTAATTTTAGATAATATTGACATACAAAGACTGGTAGGTTTTTACGCTGATTTAAATCTTTCGTATAAAGAATACCTGTTTTTAGAAGGCACGTTAAGAAATGACAGATCCTCGACATTACCTTTAGATAACTACTCTTATTATTATCCAAGCGTAAGCGGCTCATTTGTATTTAGCGAATTGCTTAAAAACTCCAATATTTCTAACTTTTTAAGTTACGGTAAATTACGGGCGAGTTTTGCGCAGGTAGGCAGCGATACAAATCCTTATGCATTGACAACCACTTATGGAAAAACCAGCGTTAATGGTAGCTTTGGCAGTACAGTATTTCCATTCGGAAATGTTCCCGGATATCAAATTGGAGCAGTACTTGGCAATAGTAAACTTGAACCGGAACAAACAACCTCATTTGAAATTGGTACAGAATTAGCATTTTTACAAAGCAGGCTTTCCTTTGATTTCAGCTATTACGTTAACGATTCAAAAAATCAAATCATAGCTATCCCGATTCCTTACTCAACAGGGTATCAATTTAGTGAGGTAAACGCAGGTGAGGTTCAAAATAAAGGTATTGAGTTAACTATCAGCGGAACCCCCATTCAAACAACTAATTTCACCTGGAATTTATTTGGCACGTTTACCAAAAATAACAACGATGTAGTTTCCTTGCCAAATGGCGTTTCGCAGGTAGTAATAGGTGGTTTCCACGGTATGGGAATCGTTGCAGCTAAAGGACTGCCTTATGGCGAATTTTACGCGGTAACAAACCAAACAGATGCACAGGGAAGAACTATTGTAAATCAATCTACCGGGCAACCGCTGGCTACAACATCAGCCAAATACTTAGGTTCATATGAGCCTAAATTTCAAACATCGTTGGGTACAAACGTAAAATACAAAAACCTTGCTCTAAGCGTGTTATTTGATGTTAAACATGGCGGCGTATTATATTCGAACACTAAGTCTCTTATGGATTTCGTAGGAACTAGTGTTGAAACCGGCGGCCCGCGATATGGCCAGCCGTTCCCTAATTCAGTTTACCTGAATGCTTCGGGCCAGAGTGTTCCCAATACAACTGTACCCTACTCCGTATATAATTATTATACAAGCGTAATAGCAAATACACCGGGTATGAACGTTGTTGACGCATCGTATATTAAGATGCGCTCCGCCAATATATCTTATACATTTAATAAAGCGCAATTGCAAAGCCTGCCGTTTGGTGCATTAACTATTGGGGTATTTGGTAACAACCTGTTTTTATGGACGCCAAAATCCAATGCGTATGTAGACCCCGAAGTAAACTCAAGTGGCGCCGGAAACGAGCAGGGCTTTGATTTTGCAGCAAACCCATCAGTGCGTAACTATGGTATCAATTTAAAAGTTTCATTCTAACAATAATCATCATGACCAGAAAATATAAATTAAATTTAAAACAAGCCTTATTTATAGGGCTTATAGCTGCGGTTGGGTTTTCGGGCTGTAAAAAATATTTAGACGTAAATCAAAATCCAAATAATCCGAGTAGCGTCGATCCTACGTTGCTTTTGCCTACAACAGAGGCGGCTCTTAGCCAGGTAGTGGGTAATTCATTCCAGGTACCGGGCAATATGTGGGCTCAATATTGGACCCAAAGCCCGGTGGCGTCACAATACAGGGTCTTTGATCAATATGACCCGCCAGCTACTACGTTTGACAACTCATGGCTTAACCTGTACAGTGTTGCGTTAGTAAACGCCGACCTGATCATAAAAAATACAACATCATCAGCAAATCTTAAAGGTATTGCCTATCTGGTGAAGGCTTATGGTTTTCAACTGGCAACTGATGCTTTTGGAAGCGTGCCTGTTGCACAGGCATTACAACCAACTATATATATAAACCCTAAATATGATGCCCAGCAAGTAGTTTATGATAGCATATTTGTATACATTAATAAAGCATTGCCTTTGCTGAATGCTGCGGCACCCGCTATTCCTGTAGGATCGCAGGATATGATATTTCAAGGCAATACGGCCCAGTGGGTAGCTTTTGCCAATACACTTGAGCTTAGAGCGTATTTACGCCTGTCTAAGGCAGATCCTACAGACGCGCAGGCGGGTATTAAAGCATTATACGCAACTAATCCTACGTTCTTAACACAAGATGCAACGATCACCTATACTCCTACGGGTGGTAATGAAAATCCGTTTTACAATGAAGCGGTTGCCTTAGGTAAAACTCAAAATGTGGTGGCGAGCTCAACCATTGTAAACGCTTTTACAAGAAATAATGATCCCCGATTAGCTGAGTTTTTTGTTCTGTATCCAAATAACACAGATTCTCTTGAGTCTGTTCCACAGGGAAGCTTCCTATCGTACAACCAAAAGATAGTTTCTCCACCATCTCCATTAGTTGGCGGCAGGGCAATTGATCCTACCTCTGCTACAGCGCCGGTTAAACTGCTTTCTGCTGCTGAAAGCTATTTTTTACAAGCTGAAGCTGTTGCCAGGGGCTGGGCTACAGGTAATATAACAGCTTTGTACGAAGCAGGCATAACAGCAAGCTTTACCGCCACAGGTGCAGGAGATCCTACAACGTATATTAATACAGCACCAGACGGATTGCAGGCTTTAACAGCCGCAGTTTCTGTTGACGACAAGGTTAAAGCTGTCATTACACAAAAGTATTATTCAATGTGTGGTTTCCAGGGTTTTGAGGCATGGACCGAATGGAGAAGAACAGGTTATCCTGCTTTCTTTGTTCCTTCTGCAGGGTCAGAAATTGCGCCCGGACAAATGCCGTTGCGTATGCCATATCCCAACTCGGAATTAACTTCAAATGCAAATTTTCCGGGAAGTGTTCCTATTTATACACCCGTTTGGTGGGGCATGTGAGAGTAAAACGTTTTTGCCATTACAAAAATCATCAATCGGCTTTATACTAATTAAAGAAGTCACATACGCGAGATATGTGACTTCTTTGTTAAACGCATTTATACGCTAAAATAAACGCTTAGCTTGTTAAGGGGCCGCAGGTCATCATAAACGTATAAGGGTTCGTGTACGAATACGCTGAATTTCCTGCCATTCGGCCTAAAGCGGATTCATATTTTGACTTTTTATACCTTCGTGGTTGGTTGAAAATAATTGATCTGCTTTTCTTTTATTGGGTGAAGCTTTAATATGTAGATCAGCAATATAAGCGTTATTGTTTCTGTTAACCCAGCTACTACCGATGCTTCAAAACCAAATTTACCACCTGTGATCCAATCCGCGCCCTGTAAAGCCATATTAAAAAATGAACCATTGAGTTTAATTCCTGAAACATCTATTGGCCTCGCTTAATTGGTGAAAAAAGTATAATTTATTTTTAAACCAGAACTTTAATTAAAACTCAGCGATGCTATTTCATTGGTCTCTAAATCTACCGCGATTCCGCCCCCGTTCAACCGCCCATTTACATAGGTTTCTTTCCATTCGCCGCTGAAATCCTTTACGATAGGTTTATTGATACTATTTGCTGAAAGGTTCAAATCAAAACCCTGCTTCAATGGCAAATTCAACTTAATATTGCCACCGTTTACATGAAGTTTTACATAGTTCTTTGTTTGAACAAATCCGATATCCATACTTCCTCCGCTGATTGAAGCTTCGAGACTGCATGACAATTTAGTTAAATTAATATTCCCGCCTGAAGTGTGGGTTGTTAATTCGCCCTCAATATTATTTGCAAAGATACTGCCTCCGCTGGTGTAAGCCTCAATTGAACCTTTTAAAGAATCGAGTTTCAATGATCTGCCGGATGTTCCAAAACGCAATTTTCCGTGACAATTGATTGCATGAATATAACCGCCGCTGGTTTTCAGGCTGATATCGTCACTTGACCTGGATACCTCAATATTCCCTCCGGAAGTTTTTCCAATAATTAAGCCGTTTAATTGATCGATATTTAAATTGCCCCCGCTGGAAGTAAAGGTTTCCTGACCCGACAAATTATCCAGTTGAATGTTGCCCCCGATAGCAACTAAGTCGGTGTTTGTATTTCTGGGAACAAATATTTTGAAAGAAAAATGCAACTGTTTGTTCGAATCCTCATCATAGTTGCCATTATCTTTGTTTTTAGCAATAACATGCAATTCGTGATCACTAACTGATATATCAAGGACGTAATCTTCTTCCAGGCGTTTTTCAATTCCCCCTTTTGTAAGTTCCTTGTTATTTTCAGAAATATATACCTCAATCCGGGAATCTTCTCCCGTGCTGCCGCTAACCATGATATTCCCCTCGGTTGTTCTTACAATTACATCTTTTATGTCATCGGCGGACAATGACTTTGTAAGATAAGGTGTTGTGCCCTGAGCCAATGCTAAAAAAGCCTGGCAGCCAACGATAAATAATATTAAAATAGTTTTCATAATATTTAAATTAGTCTAATAAAAGACACCGTTTGGATGCCTTACGTTGCCTCAATTTTTGTTTAATTATTGTTTTTTCACACTTATTAGTGAAAGATTTATCTGCTAGTTAATTTAAAACCTACTCATTCCTCAAGATTTTTACGGGGTTAACCAGCGCGGCTTTAATTATCTGAGTACTTACTGTTGTCATCGCAATGAATATGATCAATCCTCCCGAAAGGGCAAACATCCACCACTGTACCGGCGTATGGTAAGCATAGCTTTGCAACCATTTATTCGTGGCATACCAGGCTACCGGCGAGGCGATTAGTAAAGCAATTAACACCAACACCAAAAACTCTGATGATAATGAAGTGAACAGCGAACTCATACTTGCTCCCATTACTTTGCGAATACCTATTTCTTTGATGCGTTGTTCTGTTGTAAATATAGCCAGTCCTAACAGGCCCAAACATGAGATAAAAATAGCCAGGAGCGCAAATGCATTTGAGAGCTTGCCGATTACCTGTTCGTTTTGATATAGTTTTTGATATTCCTCATCAGAAAAGGTATAAGTGAATGGAAAAGCCGGATTAATTTGTTTACAGACATTTTCCAGGCTGGCAAGTGCTTCGCTGGTTCTCCCGGGCTGCGTTCTGACTAATGCATTGCCGTAGCTTTCTTTTTCGCCATATCTGATAATTAAAGGCGCTATTTGGTCATGCATTGAAGCGAAGTGAAAATCTTTAATCAGGCCAATGATGGTACCTTTCTTTCCCCAAAAGGTTAAGGGCTGACCGATTGGGTTTGTATAGCCTATTCTTTTCAACGCTGCTTCATTGACCAGGTATCCGGCGGTATCACTTGGAAAGTCTCTCGAAAAATCGCGCCCCGCCAATAGTTCTAATTTCATCGTACGTGCCAGGTCGTAACCTGCTGAAATCTGGGTAAAAAACACAGAAGCTTTAGGGTCCTTTCCTACCCACTGAACACCATCCGTACCCCCAAAAAAATTTGTAGGCGTACTTGTCATCCGGGTAATTGATTGTATCCCCGGCGATTTTAATGCCTCATTTTTAAACACATCATATTTCGGTGTTAGTTCTCCATCCAACGGAACGTAGATCAAATTTTCACGGTCATAACCCAGGTTTTTCGACTGGATAAAATTCATCTGCCTGGAAATAATAATAGTGCTGGTTATGAATATGACCGATAATATAAACTGAAATACTACCAAACCCTTACGTAACCAGGTCGTTCCTGAATTTAACTTAACCGAGCCCTTTAATACCCTAACCGGATTAAATGAAGATAAATATAATGCCGGATAACTACCCGACACCAACCCGGTTATTAAAGTGATCAAAATCAGTTTTAACCAAAAAGTAGGTTGGTAAAAAGGAAATCCTATTTGCTTTTGGGTAATTTGATTAAATAATGGCAGCAATAAAACCAAAAGTATCAATGAAATAATTACAGCAATAGAAGTTACAATTAACGACTCACCGATAAACTGCCGGATCAAAACCGGCCGCAGGGCCCCAACCACTTTGCGCACGCCAATCTCCCTTGCTCTCTTAACAGACCGGGCCGTAGTAAGGTTGATGAAATTAATACAGGCAATCAATAAAATAAAGGCTGCTACGATACTAAACATCCGAACATACTCAATGCGGCCGCCGTCAGGCTTGCCATTTGAAAAATTGCTATACAAGTATCCTTCATCAAATCGTTGTAGATCAAGTTCTGAGGCCCTTGTCCCTTTACTTTGACTTTTATTATAAGTATCTAAAAAATGTGTTATTTTTTTTTCTACCAAATCTGGGTTAGCATCGGCGCGTAACAAAATATAGGTAGTCGGCCCGCCGCTTGACCAGCTTTTTGCCCAGGGGTTATCAGACAAAAATGCATTCCAATTAGTTAAAAAATCAAATTTTTGAGAAGCATTATCCGGTAAATTTTCGAATACAGCAGTTACAGTAAAATTTTTCGAGTTTTCATAACGGATAGTTTTACCGATAGCGGCATCGGGGCTTCCGTAAAAAGCTTCGGCCATTTTCCTGGATATCGCGATGCTTACTGGTGAATTTAATGCTGTTTTCGCATTGCCCTGCAACAAGGTGTAACTGAACATCTTGAAATAGTCTGCCCCGGCTGAATTCCCTTCCATTTTAAGTATCTTATTGCCTGCCTGGAATGTATTTATATTATCGAATCCAAAATTTGTGGAAAGTTCAATTTCAGGAACTACCTTTTTCAGTTCATCAGCCAACGGGCCAGGGGTATAGTACTGCGCCTGAATTTTATTGTCTGCATACTGCCGCTCGTAAATAGTATATAAACGTTTCCCATTTTTATGAAATGCATCGATACTTAACTCATTTTGTACCCACAGTAGTATAAGCAGGCTAAAGGCAAGTCCAATGGACAGACCTGATACATTGATAAATGTATGTGTCTTGTTTCTTATCAGGTTACGCCAGGTTACTTTTAAGTAATTTTTTATCATGACTTTAAATTTTAAGGGATTCGTTCGCTTATAAGAGACAAGTTTTATTATTATTAGTTGCACCAAATATTTTTATTTTATTGGTTATAAAGACCTTTATAAATAAGAACCTATTGCATTTTACTTGTAATGTCTTTTTTAAGTCTGATTTCTGAAATCGTTAAAAACCTCATTTTAGCCTATTTATTCCCTTCATAAACATTGTTTTTCCGGTCAACATCCGGAAGCTGTTGGTCCGGGTCGAGTTCCATGGATTGAATTGCCGAGGTTGATGGATAAAAAAATGTCCAAACACTGCCGCGCTGCCATATATTTACCGGCAGGTGAATGGTTTCGGTTTTTCCATTGGCCTGTGTAATTTTCAGATCAACAGGCATGGCCATTTTTTCTTTGTTAACCAGGGTGATCAACGCGCCGTTGGCCGTATCATCTTTAACATATTTCACCCCTTGTATGGCCTGGTCAAGCTTCCAGGCGGTAAAGAACCATGGCTGAAAGAACCAGTTGAGATCTTCACCCGCTGCATCGTTCATCGCCCTAAAAAAATCATAGGGCAAAGGATGTTTATACGCCCAGTGTTTAATGTATTCATTAAATGCATAGTCAAACCTGTCAGGGCCAAGCACTTCATTGCGCAGGATATCCAAACCTAAAGCGGTTTTAAAATAATACTGACCGTAATTATTTATGGCATCTGGTGGGATCATCAAAGGGTCTTTTTCTTTCTTCATCCCATCTGCTATCCCTGGTGCGCTTCTGCTTTTACTGTCAAAATATTCACCGTTATTGAATTTTTCAGTTGAATATTCATTAATAAATGTATTAAAGCCCTCATCCATCCACATATATTTGCGCTCGTTGGTGCCGACTATCATCGGAAACCAGTTGTGGCCTATCTCATGGGTAACATCATTAAAAAGGTTGCCGTTCTTAAAATTGCTTAAACAAAAGATAATGCCAGGATATTCCATTCCCAATGCTACTCCTGATACACTGGTGGCAGAATTCCATGGGTACTCAAAATATTTGTTTGAATAAATTTCGATACTGTATTTCAGATATTCTGTTGAGCGGCTCCATGAGTCGTTTCCTGCGCTTTCAATTGGATAAGTACTCATCGCGATACATTTGCGTCCCGATGGGAGATTAACCCTGGCTGCATCCCAAATAAATGCAGGCGAAGCGGCCCATGCTACGTCGCGGGTATTCATCATTTTAAAGTGCCAGGTTAATGTCTTTGTATTAAGGTGCGTACTTTCCTGTCCAACTTCTTCAGGCTTAATGATCATTACAGTTTTATCGCTGTTTCTGGCATCGTCAAGCCGGCTAACCTGGGTTGAAGTAAGCACTTTATCCGCGTTTTGCAGGTCCCCCGAGCCTGCAACCGTTATATTTGATGGAGCGGTTATATAATAATCATAATCGCCATAGTCGCAGTAAAATTCACCTGATCCCATATATGGCAAGGTGTTCCATCCTTCAAAATCGTCATAAACACACATACGAGGGTACCATTGAGCAATTTCATATACCCAGCCTTGTCTAAACTTCTGACGGCCCATGCGGTCGGCGCCGTAATAAGGTATAGAAAAACTATAGTTTATCTTTAGCTGTATTTTTTCGCCTTTTGAACCCATAGGGGTATTTAATCGTATTTGCATGCGGGCATCGTTGATCAAAGGATCAACTTTATAGGTTTGCCCTTTGTAGGTTACCGATACCGATTCGATACGATAGCCCCCGCGGTTATAGCCCTTAACATCAAAACGGTTGCCTCCGACAGGAACTGTAGCTGCTCCGCGGGAATCGGGCTTAAACAGGTTTTGGTCAAGCTGCACCCATAAGTAGTCCAGGTTATCCGGGCTATTATTAGTATAGCTAATGGTTACTTCGCCGGTAATGGTGGTGTCTTTGTCGCCTTCATTCAAGCTGGCCCTGATTTGGTAATCGGCGCGGTTTTGCCAATAATGCTGCCCCGGCTGCCCGCTTGCCGAGCGGGTATCGCCAGTGGTTGTTGGCCATACGATAGGGCCGAATACTTCATTGTGATCGTACTTTATTGAATCGGATGATGTTTGTGCTGATGCTGTTATAGTCAATAGAAATAAGATCAATACACTTAACAAATAGCTTGGTTTCGAATGTCTCATTGGAATATTTAATAATTTGGGTTGAATATTTTTTAATGCTTTTGAAATACTATTTATTCGCTTCTTAAACTTTTTACTGGGTTAACGATAGCTGCCTTTAACGCGTGATAACTGATCGTTACAATCGCTATAATTATTGCTAAGAGGCCCGCTGAAGCAAACATCCACCACTGTATATTTATTCGATAGGCGAAGCTTTGCAGCCAATTGTGCATGGCCCACCACGCTATAGGTGAACCGATCAGAATGGCCAGTAGCACGAGCTTTAAAAAATCAACGGACAGTAATGATGTAATGGAGGATAAGCTGGCGCCTAATATTTTGCGTACCCCAATTTCCTTTGTGCGCTGTTCGATCGTAAATGCCGCGAGGCCAAACAGGCCCATAGCAGCCAGCGATATTGTTATAATAGTAAAAATGCTGAATATGGATGCCAGCTTGTCTTCGGCTTTGTATTGCTTGTTAAAGGCGTCATCCAAAAATGAATAATCAAAGGGTGTATCTTGATTGTACTTTTTATAGATGCTTTGGATAGAAGCAATTAAAGAGGGGAGGTTAGTATGCGGTTTGATTTTAGCATAAAGGCACCCCGTCACTCCCCAGTTTTCGGTTGTGTCAGGTTTTATAAACACACATAAAGGACCTACGGCAGTTTCCAATGAAAAATAATTGAAATTCTTTACTACCCCTGCGATCTGATATTTTTCGGTACCGCCAAAATCAATCATTTTGCCAATGGGATTGGCCGGCAATTCCAGTTTGGATAGTGCCGTTTCATTGATCACTACTTTCTTGGCTGCTGTTAAAACATTCAGAGACACAGGAGGTATTTTCCAGTTGATATTTAGTGCGGCAATAAAATCCTTATCTACCGACAATGTAGGCACAGCATTGATTTCCCCAATTTTGCCTGGTAAAAAAATCATATCATAAGACTTATATAAAAGGCTTTTAGATGTCCCGACATGGCTAACACCAGCCAATGACCTGACTTCGCTTTTAAAACTTTGATACTGTCTTCCAAAACTCCGATTAATCGGCACCATAACTACATTTTCACGGTTAATTCCCGTATTTACATGCCTGAAATAGTACAACTGATGGTCAATTATTATTCCGCAAATGATTAACCCAACGGATATTGTAAATTGGAAAATCGTAAAAACTTTCCTCAAGGCGACGCCACCAGTCTGTTTACTCATTTTTCCTTTGAGGGTAATGACAGGTTTAAATGCAGATAAAACCAATGAAGGGTAACTACCCGCAATTAGTACAGTTGATAATAACAATCCTAATAAGATCAATAGTACCGGAAGGCTATATAAAAATGATGTATCAATTTTTAACTGTAAAACATTTAAAAGCACCGGCTCAAGGAAGTAAAACAAGACATATCCCAAAATAAAAGATAAAAAGACAAATAGGAATGATTCTATATAAAATTGAATAGCTATTGACTTTCTGCTTGCACCTGCCACTTTTCTTACACCAATCTCCTTTGCCCTCAATGTTGAGCGAGCCGTTGAAAGGCTCATATAATTAGCCAAAGCAAGAAGAAGGATCAAAATTGCGACAAGCGGGAATATTTTGAGATATTTTATATTTGATGAATCGTCGAAATTGTCGTTAAGGTGCACATCAGGCAACGCTGTAAGTCGCAGCCAACTTTTTCCTTCGCCAGGATTATGCTTTATCAGCGATTGTATAGACCGCTGTACCTTCACAGAATCCTGCGGGTTTCTTAAAAGCAAATAGGTTGTAAATTCACCATAACCGATCTCTTGTGTTTTTAAAAGTGATGCTGTTTCGGTCATCATTTTTAAGGTTAACATTGATGCCAGGAAATCAAATTCAATACTGGAGTTTGACGGCACATTTTCGGCAACACCTGTAATTGTATATAAATAAGGGTTATCCGTTTTAATTTTAAGAATTTTACCTATCGGATTCTGGGTGCCAAAATACTTTTTTGCCATGTCCTTTGAGATCACCAGCGAAAATGGTTTAGCCAAGGTGGTCGAAGGATCGCCCAATAACAATTTAAATGAAAAAAAATTGAAAAAGTTAGCATCAGCAAATACCATTTTACTCTCAGAAAATTTGATGTTCGCTATCGAGGGATTCTCAACAATTACATCTTTAGAGACCTTTCGTGTACGAGTATATCCTGTAACCTCCGGTTCAGTTTGGTTGATCATCGGTCCGCTAACATAACTTGTATATAGCATAACCACTTCCTGTCCACCCAATTTCAAATGCTCTTTTAACGAAAAGATGCGTTTGGCGTTCGTATGAAAACGATCATAACTCCTTTCATGTGCTACATAAAGCGTGACTAGCATACAAACAGCCAAACCAACGGCAAGGCCTGATATATTTATAAGACTATAAAGCTTTTGCCTTGAAAGGATTCGCAAGGCTATTTTGAAATAATTTTTTATCATAACTGAAATTTTATATTTTGCGATTCTAATCATTATCTAAAGCCTTCAGCCCATCATGCGATCTTTTGTAGCTAGTGTCTAATTTTAATGATCTATTAAATTCAAATCGCGCGTTTTTTTTGTCACCAATTGTGTTGAATGCTCTGCCAACCCCAAAAGCCGCCACGGCAGAATTGGGAAACATTTTTTCATTTAATTTCAATAAGAGAAGCGAGTTTCTACCTTCGCCCATTTTTAGGATTTGGTATCCAATAAATTCAATGCCCTGCTCAGTATTAATTTCTGGGTGAAAGCGATTGAAATTATCATAAGTCCATTTTATGGCGGTAGAGTCGCTACGTTCATTGTATAACTGTTCCAGGTAATTTTGTAGAATTGTTCTCTGATAAGTTGGTGGTAAAAACCATTTGTATGGTACATCATTATTTATTTTGATAGATTTCCATTGAATCTCGTTAAGCAGTTTTCCACTGGAAATATCAAATTGTCCGGTATTAAATGCAAAAACAACCCCATTTATTTTTTTGAAATCGCTAAAACGCGTTTCTGTCTTAATGGCATTGCCAAATGCATGAAATGGCGCAATTTGGCGTTGGGCAATTAATAAAAATGACTCTGAATCAATAAAGTAGGATTCGCTATATTCATCAGGTAATGTTACAATTAGCTGATAAGCTACTTTATTATTTATGCTAATTTGTTCGCCAAGAACAACTTTATTATTTTTCTCTTTGTAGTCCACGTATGGTTCTTCGAAATCTGTTCCTCTTCGCGCTGTCGCATTTGCAGCACCAACTGTGCGGACGACTACTCCAGGAGATGCATACCATTCCCATGCACTTCCGTCATAGCCCTCAAGAATGTCGGTCGTAGAATCTTCAGGGTTACCTACTATTCTATAGTTTGGCCGCCCATAGGCCATAAAACTATTCCCGTCACTTTTGAAATCGCCTTCGTGGTACGTTCCTCCGGAATAGATCAACGTTTGAATATTCTTGAGCGCTCCATAACCTCCTCTTGCCTCTATATTCTTATTAATGATTTCGGCTACAGTCAATGTTGATTCTTTCTTTCCATTTATGACAGAAGTTGTTTGTCCTAAAGCTGTTGTAATAAACAGGAACAAAGCCAATGCACTTAGTGAATAGTTCAGTTTCGAATGTTTCATTTGGATATTGGGTAATTTATCATGGCTGTTTAAATATTTTTGTTCATAATTTACTCACTTCTCAAACTTTTAACCGGGTTTACTATCGCCGCTTTCACCGCCTGGAAGCTTACAGTTAAAAGGGTTATCAGGATTGCAATTAAACCGGCAAACGCAAAAACCCACCATTCCATTTTTGTATGATAAGCATAATGTTGAAGCCATTTATTCATTGCAAACCAAGCCAGGGGAAAAGCGATCAGCAGCGAAATAAATACCAGTACTAAAAATTCAGATGATAATAACGCGAACAATGAACTTACACTTGCACCCATCACTTTGCGTATGCTTATTTCCTTTACACGCTGTTCGGCTGTAAAAATGGCAAGGCCAAGCAGGCCAAGACAGGAAATGAGTATGGCGAGAAAAGCAAATATGTCGGATAGTTTCCCGATGATCTGTTCATTATTATATAATTTTTGATATTCTTCGTCCGAGAAAGTATAATTAAATGCGAAATTTGGATTCAGTTTCCTGCAAAGCGTATTGAGGCTTGCCAGCGCTTGTTTTGTTTGCTCCTGTTTAGTCCGGACTAAAATATTTCCAAATTGTTCGTTTTCACGCAGCCGGACAATGAGTGGCTGGATAGAGTCGTGAAGAGAGTTGAAATGAAAATCTTTTAACACACCAATTATTTTTCCTTTTTGGCCCCACATGGTCAATGGTTTTCCTACCGGATCGGCATAGCCTATTTTTTTCAATGCGGTCTCGTTAATCATATAACCAAGAGAGTCGGTAGCAAAATCCCGTGAATAATCACGGCCGTCTGCTATTTTTAGCTTCATTGTGGGTACAAAATCATATCCAACCGAAACTTGTGTAAATTCAACATTGAGGTTAGGGTCCTTGCCCTCCCATTTAACGCCGCCCGTACTGGTGACAAAATTTGTTGGTGTATACGTAATACGGGTAATCGATTGTATACCCGGCATTTTTAATGCTTCATTCTTAAATATCTCGTATTTGGCGGTCAGATCTCCCTCTAAAGGAATATAAATGAGATTTTCGCGGTCATAACCAAGGTTCTTTGTCTGGATAAAATTCACCTGTTTTGAAATAATTATAGTGCCAACAATAAGTATCACCGATAGTACAAACTGGAATACTACAAGGCCCTTACGGAACCACGCGGAACCGACACTAAGTTTCGGCGTGCCTTTTAATACTTTAACAGGGTTAAATGATGATAAAAACAAAGCCGGATAACTTCCTGACAAAAAACCTGTTAAAAAAGTTAACCCGGTTAGCCATAACCAAAAAGAAATATGGTTAAATGGATAAGAAATCTGTTTTTGGGTAACAGAATTGAAAACCGGTAACAATATTACAATCAATATAATTGAGATAACTGCAGCAATGCAAGTCAGAAAAATAGCTTCTCCAATAAATTGCCTTATTAAAACGGAACGAACTGCCCCAACAACTTTGCGGACGCCAATTTCCCTTGATCTTTTAACTGAACGCGCAGTTGTTAAATTCATAAAATTGATGCAGGCGATGAGCAGGATGAAAATTGCAACTATACTGAACAAGTTTACATACTCAATACGACCGCCCGCCGGCTCACCGTTTTCAAAATCAGAATGCAGGTAAACATCCCCAAATTTCTGTAATCCCAGCTCTACCCTAAAAGTTGTGCTTTGTGCTTTACTGTATTTATCCAAAAAACGAGTTATCTTTTTATCAACTAATACCGGGTTTGCATCGGCGCGTAACATTACATAAGCCATTGGCCCGTTATTGCCCCATTCTTTTGCCCAACTGTTATCTTTCAGAAAATTATCCCAATTGATAAGGTAATCGAATTTTTCGGATGTATTTTCAGGAAGGTTTTCAAAAACCGCTGTTATGTCAAAATCCTTTTTATTTTCATACCGGATGGTTTTACCAATTGCCGCTTGCGGGCTTCCGAAAAAGTCTTCGGCCATTTTCCTGGAGATGGCAATACTTAGGGGTGTGTTCAGGGCGGTTTGCGCGTTGCCCTGTACCAAAGGATAACTGAACATTTTAAAAAAATCAGAATCAGTCGATGTCCCCTCCAGCTTAAGTACCTTACTACCGACCCTGAATGTGGCTTGATTGATATATCCAATGTTGGTGGCATATTCTACTTCGGGTATGATCTTTTTCATCTCATTTGCCAGTACTCCCGGAACGGAATATTGCCCCATTGTTTTATGGTCGTAATACTGGCGCTCAAACACTGCATATAGACGCGAACTATTGGCATGAAATGAGTCGATACTTAATTCATTTTGCACCCATAATAAAATAAGGATACTGATAGCCAAGCCTAATGAAAGGCCCAATATATTAATGGCAGAAAAAACCTTGCTTTTCCATAAATTACGCCAGGCGATTTTTAAATAATTTTTTATCATGGCTAAGTATTTTATCTACTAATCTCAAATCCATTATTGGTTAATCCAAACAACTATTTCCCTTGATGGACACCCGTATTATTTTTTATCTTTAAAAATCACCTCCCTACTCACAGGGAGGCGATCACTATTAACTGACCTTCATTATTAACCGCCATGAAGATGCGGTAGGAACTATTGAGTATTTAATATTGGTTCATTAACCCGTGCCGTTAACGCTGCTTCCGGTTTTGGTTGCCATCTTCCTTTTCTTTATCGTAATAAATTTTAAGCCCTCTTTTCTATTCACTTCTTAAACTTTTAACCGGATTTGCCAATGCCGCTTTGATGGATTGAAAGCAAACGGTAATCAGGGCTATCAGTAAGGAAATGGCTCCGCCGAAAAGAAATGTCCACCACGACATATTTATATGATAGGCAAAACCCTGAAGCCAGTTATTCATTGCATACCAGGCCAAAGGGGATGCTATAAGTAATGCCACGAAAACAAGTTGAAGGAAATCTTTGGAAAGCATCAAAGTAATATTATAAACTGAAGCCCCTAATACCTTACGCACCCCAATTTCCTTTATTCGTTTTTGGGCTGTATAAATGGCCAGTCCAAGTAATCCCAGGCAGGCGATAGATATTGAAAGAAATGCTGCAAGGCCAAAAAGAGTCTCAAACTTCTCCTCCTTTATGTACTGTTGCTGAAAATCCTCATCCATAAATTTGTAATCAAATTCATAGCCTTTAAAAACCTTGCTCCATTCATCCTTAACTGTGTTTATGACTTTATGCGGGTCAGCGCCATTATACCTGATTGCAAAGACACTTACGCCGTTACCAATTCCAAGCACTACAGGTTTTATTTGTTCTTGTAAGCCATGCTGGTGATAATCCTTCAAAACGCCAATCACTACACCCTCTTTTCCTGACGTGCTTAACTTTTTACCTATTGCATTTTCATCATTTCTCCACCCAAAGCTTTTAACAGCAGTTTCATTAATTATTACATTTTTCTGCTCATCGTCCGTCCTGTTTGCTATAAAATCCCTGCCTGTGCTCAATTTTAATCCCAATGTTTTTATGTAATCGTTATCCACAGGTATGTATTCAACAACCAACGCCTGTTCCTTAGTTTTTCCTTCAGGGTAAGCAAATTGTCCTTCCCAACCGAGCCTGCCAGGCACTGCCCAGCATCCTGAAATATCTTGTATTCCAGCATGCTTCAATACATTTGTTTTAAAAACGTTTGCATTGTTATTTCTAAGCGTCCACGGAACTTTCTTTGTGTTGACTATCAATATTTTGTCTTTATCAAAACCCAGGTTTTGATTCTGCATAAAACTCATTTGCTTCCATATCACCATAGTGCTTAAAATAAATGCAATTGAGATAACAAATTGTGCGACAACTAAACCTTTTCTAAGCAAGTTGCCGGAACCGGTTGGTGCAAAACTTCCTTTTAAAACTTTTACAGGCTGATATGCAGACAATACAACCGCCGGATAGAAGCCGGCAATAGGAATGACCAGTATAATAATTCCAAATGCCAGTAAAATATTGACAGCAGAAAAAAGTGTCGCAAGGGTGAATGCCTTTCCGGTAAAGGCATTAAATAATGGTAAAATACTCGAAACTGTAAGAAGGCTTATAATTAAGGCAACAATGCAAAACAACGCTGATTCTGTTAAAAACTGGATAATTAAATTTTTACGGCCACTTCCCAATACTTTTTTTATCCCGATCTCTTTTGCGCGTTCAACAGATTTTGCAGTAGTAAGATTGATGAAGTTGAGGCAAGCGATAATGAGTATAAAAAAGCCAATAAGTATAAAGAGGTTTAGAAGTTTTATGTTTCCCACCGGTCCTGTACCGGTTGACATTCCTGAATATAAATAGACATCCTCAACAGGCCGCAGCAGGATTTTTGATTTAAAGCCTGTAGCCGCCACTGCCGCTTTTCCGTCCCGCAGAATCAGGTCTTGTACTTTTTTTGTGAGTGCTTCGGGGTTTACTCCCTTTTTTAGCTTTGCATAATTGTATACATTTACATCAAACCACCCTGATGAAAATTCCTGTTCCCAGTCTTGGGGTCTCCCAACCAGGCGGCTTGAAAAAGAACCTAACATGTCAAACTTCAGATGCGAAGGCGTTGTATTGGTCTTTAAAATACCTGTAATTTTGTAGGGTACGGTGTCACTTAGCATTAATATTTTGCCCAGTGCTTCGCCGTCGCCGAAATATTTTTCTTTTAAAGATTCACTTATAACGAGGCTAAACGGCTCCTTAAGTGCGGTCTTGGGGTCTCCTTCGAGTAATTCATTACCAAAAACATTAAAAAAGTTTTTATCTGCATAAAATGCATTTTCATAAAACTTATTGCCCTTATAATTTATAATTGGCGACCAATCACTCATATAAGTAAGGCTTTCTATTTCCGGATATTCTGTGGTCAGGGTACGGCCCACCGGCCAGCCTACAGTTGCCATGGAAGACGATGAACCATCTTTTAAAGTCAGCGTGGTTTCTACACGGCAAATGCGTTCAGGGGATTTAAAGCCTTTGTCATAACTCATTTCATCTTTCGCCCATAGCATGATTAGGCAAAAAAAAGTAAGTCCCAATATAAGGCTGGTTAAACTGATCGCACTATGCGCCCGGTTCCTTATCGCGTTTCTCCACGCGATTTTGATAAAGTTGCTCAACATAAGTTAAAAAAATTTATTTAAACTGTTGTGTTCTATTCACTCCTTAAACTTTTAACCGGGTTTGCAAGCGCCGCTTTCGCCGTTTGGAAACTCACCGTTACAAGGGTTATAAGGATGACAATTAATCCGGCAAACAAAAATAACCACCATTCAATTTTTGTGTGATAAGCGTAATTTTGCAGCCATTTGTTCATTGCATACCAGGCAATAGGCGAGGCTATAATGAATGAAATAAACACCAGCGTTAAAAATTCCCATGATAACAGCGTAAACAATGAACGCACACTTGCACCCATCACTTTCCGTATGCCTATTTCTTTTGTTCTTTGTTCGGCGGTAAATATGGCCAACCCCAATAAACCTAAACAGCATATAAAAATTGCCAGGAATGCAAATCCCCCCGAAAGTTTGCTAACCATCTGCTCATTGTCATACAGTTTCTTATATTCTTCGTCGGAAAAGGAATACGTAAACTGGAAATCAGAGTTTAACTCCCTGCAAAGCGTTTGCAAGGTCGCCAGTGCCTCTTTGGTTTTACCCGGCAGCGTCCTGATGAGTGCACTTCCGTAACCACCTGTTTCCCCGTAATGGAGCACAAGCGGATTTATCGGGTCGTGTAAGGAAGTAAAATGAAAATCTTTTACGACACCTATAATCTTTCCCTTTTTGCCCCAAAGTGTAAATGGCTTCCCTACCGGGTTGCTATAACCAATTTTTTTTAGAGCGGTTTCGTTGATAATATAACCCGCGGAATCCGTAGCAAAATCCTTTGAAAAATCCCGGCCCGCGGCCATTTGTAGCTTCATAGTTGGAACAAAATCATAACCAATCCAGGCTTGGGTGAACTGGACCTTAACATTAGGATCTTTTCCATCCCAATTAACACCAGCAGTACTATTTTGAATGGCGGTTGGAGTTTGACTGATTCGGGTAATAGATTGTATTCCCGGCATCTCCAACGCTTCTTGTTTAAACACCTGGTATTTAGACCCGAGCTCGCCTTCCAATGGAATATAGACCAGGTTTTCACGGTTGTAACCCAAGTTAACTGACTGTATATAATTTATCTGGTTTGCAATTATGATTGTGCCGATGATCAATACGACTGAAAGAACAAACTGGAATACCACCAGGCCTTTACGGAACCATGTTGCACCTGTACCAAACCTTACTATTCCTTTAAGCACATTAACCGGGTTAAATGAGGACAAAAACAACGCAGGGTAGCAGCCCGATAACGAGCCGGTAAAAACAGCTATCAGCAACAATTTTAACCAAAATCCTACATCGTTAAACGGAAGTCCGATTTGTCGTTGAGTAATATTATTAAATAAGGGTAAGAATATGACCAGGAGGCCAAGCGAAATAACTACAGCTATGACCGCTAATAAAATCGACTCGCCAAGAAATTGTCGTATCAGCACTCCTCGAACTGCCCCAATCACTTTCCGAACCCCAATTTCCCTTGCGCGTTTTAATGAGCGCGCAGTTGTCAGGTTCATGAAATTTATGCAAGCAATAAGCAGGATAAAAAAGGCAATTATACTGAAAAGGCGAACGTATTCTATTCTGCCGCCCTCTATAAGGCCGTTTTTGAAATTATTATGGAGGTATGTTTCGTTGAAAGGTTGCAGGCGTAGCTCTTCTGTAAATGTTCCTTTTTTCTGATTTTTGTCAAACAAATCCAGAAAATGTGAAAGCTTTTTTGCTACTATATCCGGTTTAGCGTCCGCGCGAAGTTGAACATATGTATTAGGGCCGTAACTTCCCCAGTCTTTTAACCATGCATTATCTTTCAGGAATTGGCCCCAGTTCACGAGATAATCAAATTTGATAGACGAATTTGCTCCAACATCCTCAAATACTGCCGTCACAGATAACTCTACCCGGTTATCATAGCGTATTGTTTTACCCATTGCCGCCTGTGGACTTCCAAAAAAGGCAATTGCCATCTTATGCGAAAGAGCAAGACTGGCTGGAGTATTTAATGCGTTGTGCGCATTACCCTCCAGTAAGTGAAAGCTGAACATTTTAAAAAAGTCGGAATCAGCCGCCCTCCCCGATATCTTTAGGATCTTGCCGCCCGCTTTAAATGTTTTCTCGTCATCCCATCCGCAGCTTGCGGCATATTTTATTTCGGGTATGTCTTTTTTCAATTCCGCACCTAAAAGTCCAGGAGTGTTATATTGAGCGTCAATCCTACTGTCAAAATAGCGCTTTTCATAAGCCTGGTATAAGTCATGTCCGTTTTTGTGAAAGGCATCCACATTGCGTTCATTTTGTACCCATAATAAAATAAGTATGCTGCAGGCCATACCAAGGGCTAATCCAAGGATATTAATGGCAGAAAAAACCTTGTTTTTCCATAAATTACGCCACGCGGTTTTTAGATAATTCTTAATCATGATTCTCTTAATTATTGAATTATTGATTTAATAATTTGCTCCTTTGCCTTTCTTTTTTATTATTCCCAACAACAAACTCCTTACTCACTTCTTAAACTTTTCACCGGGTTGGCCAACGCGGCCTTTATAGATTGAAAGCTTATCGTAGCGAAAGCTATAATTAGTGCGATCACACCTGCCATTAAGAATATCCACCAACTGATGGTTACCCTGAAAGCGAAATCAAGCAACCACCTGTTCATCGAATACCAGGCAATCGGCAGTGCTATTAAAGCTGCAATGATTACCAATTTCAGGAAGTCTTTAGATAGTTCTATTATTATTTGCGGAACGCTTGCACCCAATATTTTTCGAATACCGATTTCTTTAACCCGTTGTGTTATGGTAAAGGTGGACAGTCCAAACAAGCCTAAACAGGCGATAAAAATGGCGATACAGGAAAAGATGGTAAATAGCTTGCCCTGCTGTTGTTCACTATTGTATAACTGTGCGAATTTTTCGTCTAAAAACGTAAAATCAAATGGTGTGTCAGGCAGGTAATTGTGCCAGGCAGCTTCGATGGTGCCTATTGCTGATTGAACGCTGTTCCCATCAACTTTTATGGATATTTTGTTATAATAGCTGTTATGGGAAGGAAGCTGGAACAACAAAGGGATAATTTTCTGATGCAGGGATTCGAAATGAAAATCTTTGACCACGCCTATTACTTTCCCTTTAATACCGCCATAACTCAAATCCTTGTCTAATGCATTTTGGGCGGTTTTCCATCCGAGTGCCTGTACAGCGGCCTCATTAATGATATAATTGTTAGTGTCGCGTGAATACACACGGGAGAAATTTCTGCCTGATGCCATCTGCATATTGTAAGTAGGGATAAAACCATAATCAGCCGTTATAAATTTGAGGTCAATTTTTAACGGCTGCATTGATCCGCCCTCAATAATTGAAGCATTCTGTTCATCCAGTAAACGGCCGGACGGAACACGGGACGACCTTCCGATGTCTTTTATTGCCCTGTTTTTTAAAAGGTCGGTACTAAACGCGTCATATTGCTTGCTTAGGTTACCAGGATAGTCCATTGTCAAAATGTGATCTTTATTAAAGCCCAGGCTCATTTTTTGGATGAATTGCAGTTGGTTATATACAACAGTTGTCGCTACGATTAAAATAATGGAAATTGAAAATTGTGCCACCACCAATATTTTCCGAAAAGAGATATTTCCAGACCCCACTTTTAATAAGCCTTTTAACACCTTTACCGGTATAAATGAGGACATGAAAAGGGCCGGGTAAACGCCACTGATCAACCCGATAATAAACGGCAGCGCTAATATCGAAGCCAAAATCCGCCATTGAAGTAAGCTGTTTAGCGATAAAGTTTGTCCCGATAGGGTATTTACAATTGGTATCAATATACTGGATAGTGCAATTGCAATTAAAAGCGCAATGCAGGTAATTAGCACAGATTCGCTGAGAAACTGGACAATGATCTCCTTTCGCTGCGCGCCGATTACTTTTCTTATTCCTATTTCTTTCGCCCTGAGTGCTGAACGGGCAGTTGACAAATTCATATAGTTGATACACGCGATCAATAAGATAAATAGGGCTATGGCTGAAAAGATATAAACACGGTTAATATCGCCGTTCTCCTCTATTTCATTATCGAGATGGGAACGCAGGTGTACATCCGTTAATTTTTGTAATCCCAACTTTGTTACCTGGTGCGTTTTTAAATTGCCGGGAATTCCGGGCAAATGGACATAGCTATCCAAAAAATCCGGTAGTTGTGATTCAAACCTGCTAACATTGTAATTTTTCGGAAATAAAATATAGGTGTAAAATGCGTTGTGTCCGAAATTGCTCAGTAATTGTTTTTCGCCATAAACAGCGGTGTCCTTGAGGGTATTAAATGACATTAATATTTCAGGGTGCATCTGTGAGTTAGTTGGGAACGGCTTAAAAATACCGGTCACTTTAAATGCATGTTTGTTGATATCCAGAACAATGCTTTTGTTGATCGGGTCCTGGTCACCGAAATATTTTTTTGCAATAGCTTCGGTCATCATGATGCTGTAAGGTTCCTGCAATCCTTTACTGGAATCACCTCTCAGCAGCGGGATGCTAAAAAAGTCGAAAAAATTCTCATCCGCGTAAAAGGCATTTTGCTCGTTAAACAGCTTATCGTTGTACCGTAGGGCAGTGGTTCCGTTGGGTAGTACCCGCGTTATTTTTTTTATATCAGGAAAGGCAGTTTGTAACAATGGGCCGAACGGGGGGGCAATTGAACTCAAGTGAAGACTTTCAACATTTGGAGTTGAATAAAATGTACGGGTTACCCTGTAAATATCATTTGCGTTTTTATTAGATTTATCATAGCTACCCTCATTGATGATATAGGTTAAAATAAGCAGGCAGCAAGTTAATCCTATCGTTAATCCAAATATGTTGATAAATGAAATAAACGGGTGCCTTTTGATGTTACGTAAAGCGCTTGTTAAATAATTTTTTATCATGATGTCGTTGGTTTAATTATTCATTTCACTAGTTCATTAATAGCATTCACATTCATCATTCACTAAACTATTCACTCCTTAAACTTTTAACCGGGTTTGCCAATGCGGCTTTTATAGACTGAAAACTGATCGCTATAAAAGCTATCAAAATGGAAATGCCTCCGCTTAAAGCAAAAACCCACCAATGTATCTGAACACGGTAAGCGTAATTTTGCAGCCACTTTTCCATCATTAACCAGGCTATAGGTGCACCGACCGCTATTGCTATAGTTATAAGTATTAAAAATTCTTTTGATAGACTGGTGATGACCTGGATAACCGTAGCGCCTAAAACTTTTCGTATACTGATCTCTTTTGAGCGCCGTAACACAACGAAAGCCGATAAGCCGAACAGGCCCATACAAGCGATGAAAATGGTCAAACCACCTATTATGGCTATCATAATCCCTGCTTGCCTGTCAGAACGATATATCTCTTTAAAATGATCATCCATAAACTGGTAGGTAAGTTCATTATTACCAGAAACAGTTTTTAAGGTGCCTGCTATATTTTTTAAAGTGGATGAAATGCCAACAGTAGTTACTTTTATATACAATTGGCTTTGCCAGTTGGGTATGTTATCTATTGAACTGATAATTAAAGGATCAATTTTTGCGTGCAATGAACTGTAGTTAAAATCCTTAACCACGCCCTTGATGAAACCCGGTGGTAAAAAGCTTAAGTGGATAGATTTGCCAATTGGATTTTTATAACCTATTTTTTTTGCAAATGCTTCATTTATGAGATATTGATTCTTGGGGCTGTCTTTGTCAAAATTTTGTCCGTCGACTATCTTTATTCCAAAAAAATCGGTATAATTTGGAGAAGCATTTTCAAGGTTCGCAGAAACCATTTTACTTTCACCATTTGGGGCTACATATTTTACTCCGAAAAGATTCCCATTTCCGCCCAGCTCGGCAAAGCCATTGGTAATATCTTTAACCCCCTTTATTTTTAACAGTTCATTGCGGAGGACGGGTAATTTAGCTGCGGTAGCATCATCAAGCTGAATACGAACTACCTGGTGGTAGCTATAGCCTAAATCTTTTTGCTGCAAAAACCGGAGCTGCTGAAGTATTACGATAAGTCCAGTAACAAATACGATGGCAATTATAAATTGCCCGGTTACCAACACATTTCTCAGTGAAGCCCTTGATCCCATAAATAGAACCTTAGATTTTAAAGCCTTGCTTATCTTAGCAGAAGAAATCAACCAAGCAGGATACAAACCCGCAATCAAGGTCGTGAACGCTAATGCAAGAATATAAATACTTATAATGTATGGATTATACAGGCTTGCTGCTTTTAAATCGCGGTTTATGATTTGGTTTAGAAGGGGCAGAAATAGAATCGCAATTACAATCGATATCACCATCGCTGCCAATACTGAAAGGAAAGCCTCGGCCAATACCTGTAAAATTACCTGGATACGTTTGGCCCCGATAATCGTTTTTATGGCGATCTCTTTTCCCCGGTAACCTGCTACAGCTATAGTAAGATTAATGAAATTGACACAGCCTATCACAAATATGGCCAATGCTATTAGAATAAATATGGTAACGTATTTACCGTCTATTTTTTTGAAGTTAAAATTATCATTGTTAATGTCTATCGAGCCTCTATGTATCTGCTCTAAAGGCTGAAGACGTATATCGATAGATGGGTTTTTAGTGTGAATAGTGGCATTAAGTTTTGATTGCAGATCATTGATACCTATATTATTCTTTACGCGCACATATGCGGCGTTAAACAACGTGAAGTAATCTTTGCCCAAGTATCCCTTTTCAGTGCTTTCCGGTATCGGTAATAATCCATCAAACTGTAGATGTGATGTAGCCGGCATATCAGCCATAACGCTACTGACCACAACATACATGGTCGTATCGCCGGTACGAAGCAGTAACGTTTTATTCAAGCCTGAGCCTGGCCCAAACAGTTTTTGCGCCATACTTTGCGTTAAAGCAATACTATTGCGCGAACGTATGAAATTGTCTTTATCACCTTCAAGCAATTGTATGTTAAACATACTTGCAAAGGTTGTATCAGTACAAATTACCTGGCTGGTCTTTATCCTCTTCCCCTGGTATTCCAGTGTAAGTGGCTCATATGGAAATATACGTGTATAGCTTTCAATCTCGCTGTGGTTGTCTTTTAGAAATTTCGCGATTGGAAAACCAATTGAGGCCGATACTTGTGGTGCAGTGCCATTGTAATGCATGTATTCATTGACACGGAAGATATGGTCGTTATTGGGAATATTACCATCAAAGCTTAACTCGTTATACACAAAAAGCCCTATGAGCAGACACGCCGACATGCCTAAACCCATCCCAATAATATTGATAATGGTATATGTTTTATTTCTTACCAGGTTTCGGTAAGCAAATTTTAAATAAGTGTTGGCCATGATATGTTAATTCATTGATATTTTTTTAATTATTATAATCTATAGTTCATTACTTAATGTATTATTCGCTTCTTAAACCTTTAACCGGGTTAACTAATGCTGCTTTAATGGCATTGTAACTAACGGTTGCCAATGCGATAAACATGGCAGCCAATCCGGCCAAAATGAATACCCACCAGTGTATGGAGATATGGTATGTAAAATCCTCCAACCAGCGATTCATCGCCCACCAGGCTATAGGGCTTGCAATTATTGCCGCTATTATTACAAGTTTTATAAAATCAATGGACAAAAGCCTCACGATGCCACTTACATTCGCCCCCATGACCTTCCGTATACCAATCTCTTTGCTGCGTTTAACGACAGAAAGGGTTGCAAATCCAAACAAACCCATGCATGATATAAAAATTGACAGAACGGACGCGATCTGTATGATTACATTGGTTCGTTGCTCTTGCTGATATTGATTAGCAACCGCATCATCCAAAAATTTATAATCAAACTCTTGTCCTGGCGCGACTATTGACCAGGCTTGTTTCAACAAATTAATATTAGCGGAAAGGTTTTCCGCTTTCAGCAAAACTGAAATACGAGGTTGTGGCGGTGAAGTAAACGACCAATCCGCCGCATGCCTTATCAGCGAATCGGCATTTACAGACATCACCAACGGTTGAACCCTTGTATGCAGCGACTCAAAATTGAAGTCCTTTACTACACCTATTATTTGCTGCGGGAAGGGACCGGGCAGTTTTTTACCGACTGGATCCGTCAAATTGAAGTCTTTAACATAGGCTTCGTTGATTAACACACTTCCTGCAATATCAGCAGCGTTACCTTGTTCAAAATTCCTCCCATTTATAATCTTAATTCCCATTAGCGTTATAAAATTCGCATCGATAGCGTTAAATTGAAGGCTTTTATATTCTTTATTCTCATCCGTATAGCCTAAGTGTATCCAGGGTGTTTCAGCAAAACTGTAGTAAGACACACTCGCATTTACAACCTGAGGATGCTTAATCAATTCACTACGGTATAATTCTGCCATTCGCAAACCCTCCTTGCGGGATTTATTAGTCTCCACTATAACTACCTGATTTTTTTTATAGCCCAAATCCTTTGTTTGCAAGTACCTCACCTGTAGCCCAATCACGATCGTAGCTATCATCATTGTGATCGAGGCTAAAAATTGTCCGACGACTAAGCCTTTTAGCCGCCAGCTGCCTCCACCTTTCGCATTTAGTTTTCCTTTTAATATTTCTATTGGGTTAAACCCTGATAAAATCAGAGCAGGATATATACCTGCAATTATGGCTATTAAAGCAATCATTAATACGCTGAATACTATAAAGATTAAATCAAATTGAAATGTAAATTGTCGCCCAAGCAACGTATTAAAAGGTTTTAAAAGCAAGCCGGCAAGGCATAGTCCTATTGCTACCGAGAAGAGCACGGTCAAAAAGGCTTCACCCCAAAATTGAAAAATCAATTGACTTCTTTCAGCTCCTAATGTTTTACGCACACCCACTTCCAACGCCCTGTTCGCGGAACTGCCAATCGAGAGCGTAATAAAATTGATACAGGCAATGATCAGAATTAAAAGGCCGATAACAGTTAATATGTACACGTATTTGGGGTCATTGATAGGCTCGTTGCCCGTAGGCAAACTGGTATCTAAATGAATATCTTTTATGGCCTGAAGGTGCAGTGTATAATCTTCCTTTGTAAAATCGCTTCCCATCTGTTGTTTTAACATGGCGGGAATCTTTGTTTGCAAAAAAGACGGATTTGCATCGGGTTTTAATAAAACGTAGGTTTCAGGAAAAATATTGAACCAGTCTTTAAACATAGCTGGTTTAAATAAATGTGGTGCATTAGCAAAGGATATCAATAAATGGAATTTGATACTGGATGCGTCAGGCGCTTCATTAACAATACCCGTTACCGTAAACAAAACCTTATCATTACCCAATTGTATTTCTACGGTTCGTCCAATAGGATTGTCGCTACCGAAATATTTTTTGGCGGTAGTCGCTGTAATAATCACAGAATTATTAAGAGACAACGGATTTTTTGCATTACCGTGAATTACAGGAAAGTCAAACATTTGAAAAAAAGAGGGGTCTACTACATTCACTTTATCAGTGAACGAATTTTGGCCGACCTTGACAATGGGTCTAAATGAATATATTCTAGAACTATTCTCTATTTCCGGAAAGTTACTCTTCATAGCATCAGCCAGGGGTAGCGATGTAAATGCATTTTCGAAAATCTTACCATCGAGGCCTTCGCGTTGCCATATGCGGTATAACCGTTCTGAGCGGGAATGAAATGTATCGTAACTCAATTCGCCGCGCACAAAAAACATAATCAGAATACAGCAAGCAATACTTACTGCCAGACCGATTATATTAATTACCGTGTATTCTTTGTGACGTGACAAATAGCGCAAAGAAGTCTTCAAGTAGTTCCTTATCATGGCTTTGTATTTATAGTTAGTTATTACAAGTGCTTAATTTCTTAAGTGAATTTTCTTCTTTATTCGCTCCTTAAACTTTCATCGACAGCCAAGCTCCTGCGCTGAAGCGTCGGCGCAAGCTTATTCTGAGCGAAGGCTTTTCACCGGGTTAACGATAGCAGCTTTAATGGAATGAAAGCTAATTGTAGCCAATGCAATCATTATTATGACGACTCCGGATAATGCAAATACCCACCATTCAATAGTTGTTCGATAGGTATAAGTTTGAAGCCATTTGTTCATCACTAACCATGTAATCGGGAATGCAATTAATAGGGCTATCAAAACCAACATTAAAAATTCTTTTGACAATAAAGTGAATAGCGAGGTGATTCTTGCGCCCAATATCTTGCGGATACCGATCTCCTTACTACGAAGGTTAGCTGTATATGACGACAAACCCAATAATCCTAAGCACGCGAGCGCGACTGCAATGGCGGCGAAAACACTCAGAACTTTGCCTAAGCGTATTTCAGAACTATATAATTTATTGAAATCGTCATCTAAAAAATAATACTCAAACGGCTTATTAGGTACCAGTTGCTTCCATTTGGTTTCGAGAAAAGATAATGTCTGTGAAAGACCGGCTCCATTTAGTTTTACCAATAGTAGTTGCCCGTCCGTTTGCGGAAGTTCAGGAAATAAGACCAAAGGTTTAATGGCATTGTGAACTGATTCAAAATTAAAATCTTTTATTACGCCTTTTACATAACCAGGACGCGGATTGCCTAGAAACATTTTTTTTCCAACAGCCTGTTGAGGAGTCCAGCCTAATTGTTTTGCGGCGGATTCATTTAAAATAAAATGGTAAGTATTTTGGCCGTGATTTTGAAATGACAAATCTTCTATATCCTGTTTAGAAAGGCCTGTCCCTGCAACCAACTTTAGGCCCATCGTTTGAATAAAGTCTTCATCGACAGGATTGGCAGTAACCAAAAGATGCAAATTATCGGGCATTAAGGGTGACCGCATGGGATACGTTCCCTTCATGTTTATAGGTGAATTTGCGCAGCGTGAAACATTTAATATTCTACTGTCAGATTTAAGCTCCTGTTTAATTAATGCATAATTGTTCAACATTTTTTTGTCCATTTTCATTACCAATACATGATCGCGGTTATATCCAAATGTTCTGTTTTCAATATAAGTCAACTGCTTTTGGATGATAATAGTAGAAACGATAAGCATTACCGAAATTGAAAATTGAAAAACTATGAGGGATTTACGTACCCATCTTCCTGAATCAGTACTCTTAAATGACCCCTTTAGTACCTTTACAGGATGGTATTTTGAAAGGATTAATGCAGGATAGCCTCCGGCTAAAAGGCTTACGAGGACTATTAAAACAACCGAACCTATAATAATTGGTAACGAGAAAAAAGCGCTTGCCTGCAATTGCTTTTCTGTTAGTTGATTGAATAATGGCATGAGCGCCGTTGCCGCTAGTAGGCTAAGAATAATAGAAATGATACAAAATAAGGCCGATTCACCGATAAACTGCCAGAAGAGCTGCTGACTACCAGCCCCAATTACTTTTCTTATGCCTACTTCCTTTGCCCTTTCCATTGATCTGGCTGTATTGAGATTAACGTAAGTAAAACATGCGATTATAAGGATCATTACTGCTACGGCTTCAAGGATGTATATGTAGGCTATGTTGTTGTTCGGTTCAAATCCCTTGTATTCAGAATGCAGGTGAATGCTGGTAAAGGGTTCCAGGTAATAGTTAATAGAAGCGCCCTGTCCATTCATCTCGTTTTTCATGAACGAAGCTATCTTTGCCTGCAAGGGACCGCGGGATTGCCTGCTTTTTAATAACAAGTAAGTAGTATAATTGGCGTCCCAATATGAGTTCTCAAGGCTGCTAACCCCTAATGATGAAAATGAGGCAAGAAAATCAAATTTGATTTGTGAATTGGAAGGGCAATCTTGCATGACCCCTGTTATTTGGTAGGGATTTGCACTGGTCCCAATTCTTACAACTTTTCCGACGGGGTTTTCATTTCCAAAGTATTTTTTTGCTGTTGATTTAGTTAGTACAACCCTGTTTGCGGCTGTAAGTGCGTAATTAGCATCGCCTTGTAACAGTTTAAAGGAAAAAATATTAAAAAAAGAGGGATCGGCATACATGAACTCTTTTTCATCAATAAACTTGTCATTGTATTGCACCACTTCCTCATTCATTTTCATTCTAACCGCTGATTCTACTTCAGGAAATGTCTGTTTAAAAACTGGGGCTACCCTAACGCTTGTATAATTCCCTTTTGCAATTTCTCCGGAGCCGTCAAATTTAAATTCCATTATTACTCGGACTATACGGTTCCCATTCTTTTGGAAATCATCGTAACTAAGTTCGTGCGTGATGTATAACCCGATAAGCAAACAACTACACAGACCAATGGTAAGCCCCAGGATATTGATAAATGAGGACGTTTTATTTTTCTGTATGCTGCGAAAAGCAATTTTAAAATAGTTCTTTATCATCGTTTTCTATTTTAAGGCCCCATTTCTTAAATGACACCGATCTATACTAAATCATAATATTTTCCATCACCGCTTGGCCATCCAGCAAGCGAATAATTCGGTGACTATACCGGGCATCGTGTTCCGAGTGTGTTACCATAATGATGGTGGTCCCCTGCTCGTTCAGATCGGTTAGCAACTCCATTACTTCATTGCCATTACTGCTGTCAAGGTTACCTGTAGGCTCATCCGCCAATATCAGCTTTGGTTTATTGACCACGGCTCTTGAAATTGCCACACGCTGCTGCTGGCCGCCGGATAATTGCTGCGGATAATGGTTTCGGCGATGGAATATCTGCATTTTAGCCAGCACTTCTTCCACACTCCTAGTTCTTTCAGCGCTTGGCACACCCGTATAGATCAATGGTAATTCTACGTTTTCAAATACGGTAAGCTCATCTATCAGGTTAAAGCTCTGGAAAACGAAGCCAATATTATGTTTACGCAGATCGGCTCGCTTGCGCTCATTAAAATGTGCTACTTCAACGCCATTGAAAATGTAGCTTCCGTCATCAGGATCGTCCAGCATGCCTAATATGTTAAGCAGGGTAGATTTGCCGCATCCTGACGGGCCCATTACCGCCACAAACTCGCCTTTTTTAACTTCGATCGAAAGTTTGTTTAAAGCTATTGTCTCCACTTCTTCTGTACGGTAATATTTTTCGAGATTAGTAATTTTTATCATGAGATTTTTTTTAATTTCAATGGCTTTAATAAGCATATATAAATTAGTATGCCAATTTTCAAATATTTGAAAATCAATACTTTATAACAATAAAACAAATATATAGTGTTCGCTTTTGGAACAGCTAATGTTCGAAAACGATACAATAATTGATATATCAATTATTGATATTTTATACAAAGACTATCCGGTCCGCTTAAGCAAGGCGAAAAAGATGAAACGGCGAGAATTTTTGACAATTAAATATAGGAGTGGGGGTGCTTCAAAAAAATCCCCCAAAATGGGATATTTTTTCGTTTATCTGGTTTAATTACTTGACATATTTCAAATTGGATGTCGTTTTGCTTTCGGGTGAATTAATCAACAATCAGATGACCCGCAAAACACATTGGAAAGCGCTGCAATTTTGAAAGTTTAAATAATTGACACATCAATTATTTAAACTTTATTTTTAATTTGCGCGGCCTTGAATATCGCTATTCAATGGTTCAATCAAATATTTTTGGATATCAATTGACTTAATGGACTGTAAAGACGAATATTTTAAATGGAGAAATTAAATGACATAGTTTTTTACCATATCGATAAGGCCATTAAAACTTATCGCCAGTTCGCGCAAAAACAATTAAAAAGTGCTGGCGTTAGCTTGACAATTGACCAATGGCTTGTTTTGAAAACAATTGTTGACAGTCCGGGAATTAGCCAGCGCGACATTGCCATTATTGTTTTTAAAGATGAAGCTTCTGTAACAAGGATTATTGAACTGCTTGTAAAAAAGGATCTTCTCTCAAGAAATTTTCATGCAACAGACCGGCGCAAATTTGAACTAATCGCTAATAAAAATTCTAAGAAAATTCTTAAAAAAATTCAGGATATAGTCATAAAGAATCGGGCTACAGCCCTCAATGGCATAGATCCTGCCGAGCTCGAAATTGTAAAAAGTGTATTACTTACGATTTCAGCGAACTGTTCTGCATAAATAAGCGCTGCATTCGGTGATATTTTCTCAATCGCTCCTCAAGCTGTCGCGGGGCACCCAGACTGAAAAGAAGTTACTGGAAGACGTTTCGTATTAATGATCAAATAGTATTTAAATAAAATCGGTGGAAACAGGTTGGACTGGACGTAGCGGCGTTTGATTTGTTGGTTGTTATTCCGTTATAGTGAGATTTGCAAAGTCCCCGCTAACCCCGTCTGAAAAGGTCCATAATCCGATTTTTCCGCCATTGGAATTATCCAGTTTTTTGACATTAAGTGATGCCGTTCGGGCACGATTTACATATACAGTAATTGAGTCTTTTTTTACGACTATAGTTGCATGAAACCATTTATCAGCCTCCGGAACCGGATTAACGGGATGCTCATATATCAGTGGGTGCTTCATGCGTAATTTGTCCCACGAATAATCGGGAAAGCATTCGTATTGAACAGCGTGCTGCCTCCTAAGCGTATCCGCTATATGAAAATTAAACGGACGAAAATAAACCACACTATAGTTGTTGGTATCTATTCCATAAAACGCAATACCAACAAAACTCTGGTCAAGTACATTTTTTGCCTTCAGGTCGACATCCACTACACCTTCCTTAAAAGTCACTCCTTTTAGCCATACTATACCTTTCACTGATAATCCCTGGTTTTTGGGGCTATCTAATGCTTGTATATGCTGGTTATCCATTGTTGGTTCCAGCTTGTTTTCTATTTGCAGTTTAGCCAGGTTATAACGTTTGGTTGGCTGACTATAGGCTGAAAAAATAGAGCATAGAAAAAATAGAATAATGGTATTGCTTCCATTTCCTACCAGGCTCCGACCGGTTATTTTTAAATAGTCCTTTATCATAGTAATTCCGGGTAAATGAAAACAAGGTTAATCTGATTATTGCTCATTAAATAATAGCCTTTCATAGCCAAAATAGCTACTATCTCCCAGTTGGATTTGAACGCCACTACCTTTCCCGTACCTTTGTCGATATACCGGTAAACGGTAGCTAAATAATTATTATTCAAATCCGTTATTGTGAACTCAAAAGCCAGCAATCAAGCTGCCCGACCAAACTCCTGATATCTTTCTCCGCAATCCTTTCTGCAAAGAATTGGTGCGGAGCTTTTCCAGGTGAAATTGTTTCAAACCTTACTTTTGGATATTTTTTAAAGTCCACACATTCTACAAGTTCAGAAAAGGAGTTCGATAAATAAAAAGAAGACTGTATTTCGATCTTCTTTTTACCGCCTTTGCTGTTTACCGAATCCGTGAACCACATAAATTGGTGATCAAAATCAGCTTTCTCAGTAACCGTGTCATTGACACGGATCTCGTAATATAAAGGACCCAAAGTTTTATCGTTTATAAAAATTGTTGTTTTATTAACCTTACGGGGCTCTGTCTCTGACTCTGTAATCCTGATGCACTTCTGTCCTTCGTAATCCGTACGTTCAATCTGCCGGTTCAGTATTGAAATATTCGAAAATAAAGAACCATCCTTTTGATAGCTGAAAACTTTGTAGTTGTCCTCAGATATGCGATTGGTTTTATCACCGAACTCAAATAGATGAACGAGTCGGCATGGCTGACCTATGCGGACGCGTTTCTTGTTTGTAATAATACCCCGAATCAAAAGTGATAAAGTCTTTTTTATATTGAAAGGTAAAGATCGACCTTTCAATCAAAGCAATCCATTGGTTTCTCATCTAAAAAATTAAAAAATGCTTTTCGACTATTGCGACAACATAATAAAAAAAGATTGACTTTTTAAAGGACCAAAAATATACTTTGCATTGCTTCAAATCAATTTAGGCAGACCTTCATTTTTGATAATAAGCTTGGATTGGTTTATTTTACGGCAACTGGTACAGCTATATCTCCCCAAAGAAGATCAAAGCCCTTATCGTCGATAACAAAAGTTAACCGTTCATGAAACGAACTTGATTTTTCAGGTTTAACTGTAACCGTCAAAACATCTTTTGAAGGGTCGTCATTTGCCGATCCGTCGTCTTTAATCCCCCATTGTCCGGTTTCCGAATTGAAAATCACTTTCCATTCGTTTTCACCAGGAATGGTAAAAATGCTGTATTTCCCTGCGTGCAATACCTGCCCTTCTATTTTAACGTCCTGGCTTATTTCAATTTCTGTAACCGGGTTTGCGCCAGTACGCCATATCTGGCCATATGGCGCAATCTCGCCACCGATTTTTCTCCCCTTTACTGCGGGGCTGCCATAACCAATTTTAATGCTGGTTCCGTTTATGGTTCCGCTTACGTTTTCCCGGGGGCTTTCCTGGGCTAGGGCTACTGATGAAACTAAAAAAGTGAATATAAGAAAGTTTAGCAGCTTTAATTTAAATAATATTTTCATGATGTTATTGGGGTTTTAGTGAAGTATTGCTTTTGTTTTTGATTCTAAAAAATTTCATTCGCTACACTTTACAATATGTAACAGCCATCAAACCTATTAAAAAGGTCAGAAAAATAAATCCCCCTATTTGGTAGATTTTTAATCGCTTACAATCAATTAATTTAGATTCATCGCTATTTCACTCGATCATGAATGACTGATAAAAATCTATGTTCAGAAAAGTGTACAATAAATCTATTTAAATTGTTAATCAAATAATAAAAAAAGAATGAAATCCATATTAGTTACTATGAGTGTTCTTTTTAATCTTTATAATACAGCGCAAAGCCAAGAACCTAAACCAACACTAAAATGGAAGTTCCAGGCATTGGATGCTATTATCGGTTCACCTGTAATAGATGGGAATGCTGTTTACTTTAGCAGTCTTGATAAAAACCTTTATGCCGTCAATTTCCAAACGGGAAAACAATTATGGAAGTTTGAAACAGTTGCGCCTAACCGGTCGACTGTTTTAGTTTCAGGGGAAGTATTGTATTTTTTGAGTGGTGATGGAAATGTTTATTGCCTTGATAAGAAGACCGCTAAAATAAATTGGTCCTTTAAAACCCGAGGCGAAAAAAAATATGATCTGTATAGTTTTGCTGATCACTTCCAATCTTCCCCTGTTCTCGATGGTGGCATCCTTTACTTTGGTTCAGGAGATCATAATGTTTACGCCGTTAATGCCAAAAGCGGTAAGCTTGTATGGCAATACAAAACCGGCAACGTTGTTCATGCTACTCCAGTTATTCAGAATGAGAACCTGTTGATTGGTTCCTTCGACGGGTATTTCTACGATTTGAACAAGATTACCGGAAAATCCATATGGAAGTTCAAATCCGTTGGTCAAAAGTATTTTCCGTTAGGTGAATTCCAGGGCTCTCCTGCAATAAGCGGCGGCACCGTTTACGTTGGCAGCCGCGATTTCAACTTCTATGCTCTAAATATTAAGAAAGGGATTTGTAACTGGAACCATTATTTCACCCGCGGGTGGTCAATCGCCACACCTGTATTTTATCGGAACATGGTAATTAACGGAACTTCAGATGATAGAATACTTGCCGCCATGGACACCAGTTCAGGAGCAATTACATGGCAGATAGATGCTCAATTTAATATTTTCGGGTCCTGTCTTGTTACGGACTCAACTGGCTTTTTCGGAACACTTGGCGGCAAATTATTCGCTGTTAATTTAAATACTGGGAAAATTATCTGGAACTATTCAACAGATGGACGTCAAAAATATCATAATGAGTATCTAACAGATAATGAAAAGTATAATTCCAATTCGATTAAATTACTTACCGGGGACCTTGCCGAACAGGTACCAATATTTTATAAACTGGGTGGGATATTTTCAAAACCCGCCAAAATGGACAAGTTCCTTGTTTTCAGCAGCTCAGAGGGAGCTGTCTATTGCCTAAAGGTCAAATAACCGCTGACCTATTTTTAAAGTCTGTTACAACGAGTTTAATATCAATGTTCTCGGGGCTAAGCGGACTCGTCTTATTTTTCTTAATTTGAAGATAACGCTTAAACTGGCTTAAACAATCTAAAAATCTCCCATTATGGGAGAGTATATTTATTTTGTTTCAATCTAACTTAGCCTCACATTAAAAAAGCGTTGAAAAAGCTAATTCTTTCCAGTCTATTTTTATCGCTGATATTTTATTCTGCGTTTTGCCAGGATAATAAGGATCGTTACTATTCAGCAACTGAAACCTTACACTGGTATAGCTGTCATTCAAATGATATGATCAACGCCAAATGGCCACGCAGGGATAAAAGATGAACTCATAAAAAATAAGATTATGATGAAGAACTATTTTACAGTTGCATGGAGAAACCTTATCAGGAATAAAAGTTTCTCTGTAACCAATTTACTGGGGCTTGCCATTGGACTAACTTGCACTATCCTGATTTTTCTGTGGATTTCCGACGAAATTTCATTTAATAAGTTCCATGCCAATTACAGTAATATTTACCAGGTGATGGTTACGAGTGATTTTAAAAATGATGTTTTAACTGATGACGCTATAGTGTTCCCATTGTCGAAAGCGATTGAGAAAGGGAACACTCAGATAAAAAATGCAGTAGTAACATCATACCAGGAATCCCACATCATCGAATATGGAAATACCAGGTTAAAGAAAAACGGCTTCGAAGTAAGCGATCATTATTTTGATATTTTTTCGTGGAAATTCCTTTCAGGCAACCCAGCCATGGCGATAGCCGATCCCACGTCGATTGTATTGACCGAATCGGCAGCAAAGGCATTTTTTGGGAATGAAGATCCTGTTAACAAAGTGATAAAGCTTGATAATAATCAAAATTTTAAGGTAAGCGCTGTAGTAGCCGACCCTCCCGGCAATTCGACATTTCAGTTTGATTTTATAGTCCCCTATAATTACTCCTCGGATGATACACGGAAAGCAATGACAGATTGGGTAAACTCGTCAAATACTGTTTATATACAAACCGTTCCCGGGGCAAATATGACATCTTTGGATAAGTATATCAATACTGTTAAGCGTCAGCATACCCCTGATGATAAGGTAAACACCTACTTTACCTTCCCTATGGCCAAATGGCATTTATACAGCGACTTTAAACACGGGAAAAATGTAGGCGGCATGATAACATATGTAAGGCTTTTCGCCATTATCACCTTAATAATTCTGTTGATCGCATGCGTTAATTTTATGAATCTTTCAACTGCTAGGTCAGAAAAAAGAGCGAAAGAGGTCGGTATACGCAAAACACTTGGTTCTGACAGGAAAAGACTGATCCTCCAATTCTTTATTGAATCAATGATACTGGTATGCGTAGCTTTCTTTATTTCAATTGTTTGTGTGTTGCTATTACTGCCATCCTTCAATAATTTGGTTGGGAAACATCTAAACTTAAATATCGGCGATCCCTTATTTTGGATCGGCGCTATTACAATAATAATATTTACCGGAGTTATAGCAGGCAGCTATCCGGCATTGTACTTGTCATCATTTAATCCTGTTAAAGTATTGAAGGGATCGTTTACCGCCGGTAAAAATGCGATGTTGCCAAGGCGTATTTTAGTGGTGATGCAATTTGTAGCTTCTATTGTATTGATCTCGGCCACTATAATTGTTTACGAGCAAATTCAGCATGTAAAAGGCAGGGATATGGGTTACAACCCCAATAACCTTATTATGCTGCCTGCATCCCAGGCGGTCAACAAAAATTATCCGGTAATAAAGCAGGAGTTGCTCAACTCCGGAATGATAAATAGTGTTACCCGCACTTTGTCTTCAATAACCGGCGTAGACTGGAAAACGCCATCGCCTGATTATGCCGGTAAGCCGGCGAACGCTAAGGTTATATTTTCCGGTTTAACCGCTGATGTCGATTTCACAAAGACAATGGGCGTTAAATTACTCCAGGGCCGTGATTTTGTTGGTACGCCAGGCGACTCGGCAGCCATGCTACTCAATAAAGCAGCGATCGATGTAATGAATATAAAGAATCCGGTTGGTATGATAATGAGGGCGAGGCAGAAAAATTATAGAGTTGTCGGAGTAATTGGTAACGTAGTAATGGAATCGCCATACAAACCGGTTGATCCAATGTTGATTTATTACAGGCCAGCCGCTTCAAACATGGTTACTGTAAGGCTGAACAAGGATGTACAGCCGCAAAAAGCTATACAAATGCTGAGCACGTTATTTGAAAAATACAACCCTGGCAATCCTTTTGAATATCAATTTGTCGACCAGGAATTTGGAAAGAAGTTTTTAACGGAGCAGCTGATCAGCAGCATAGCTACGGTGTTTGCCGGCCTCGCTATTTTTATTTGTTGCATTGGTTTGACGGGTTTAGTTTCATTTACGATAGAAAAACGTTTTAGGGAGATAGGGGTCAGGAAGGTTTTGGGAGCGACTGTACGGCAATTGTTAATGTTAATATCAGGAGAGTTTGTAAAGCTTGTCCTTGTGGCATTTGCGGTGTCAATCCCATTGACGTGGTGGCTAATGTACAAATGGTTGCAAAATTATGATTATCGCATAACCATAAGTATCTGGCTTTTTTGGGCCGTTGGTATAGTCGTTGTATTGTTGACATTGGCTGTCGTGAGTTTAAATACGATAAGTGCAGCACTTAGCAACCCAGTGAAAAGTTTGCGAAGCGAATAATGAGGGATACAGTAAACCGGTCAGTTTACCCGAAGATATAAACACCAAATATGATGAGTTTAACGCCTTTATTGATCCGGATGAACAGTTTATTATCTTTTCATCTTATGGAAGGCCGGATGATATGGGCCGCGGAGATCTTTACATCAGCCATAGGGACAAAAGCGGAAACTGGTCACCTGTAAAGCATCTCCCGGCCCCAATTAATTCATCAGGAACAGATTATTGCCCGTTTGTTACCCCCGACAAAAAATATTTGATTTTTACCAGCAGCCGTGTAAACAAAGAACTAATTAATGGCGAACCCAAGACTTATGATCAGCTAAAGGAACTGTTAAATAACCCGGGAAACGGATGGGATGATATTTATTGGGTGAAATTTAATGAGGATTGGTGAACTGCGTTAACGATTGATAGCATCCTGGTTGCATTACAACTAAAAATGAACAAACAATTTTCAACTAACTAAATCATAACTCATGAATTCAAAATTCCTTTTAATCGCTGCGATATGTTCGTCGCCATTTTTTACAAAAGTGAATAATGGTGAAGATGTAATAAAATTAATGTATAAAAAATACGCAGGTAAATGGTCCCGCACATTGACATTTGACCAAACCACAGAGATATACCGCGATACATCAAAGAAGGTTCAGACATGGCACGAATCTATACTATACCCGGATAAGCTAAGAATAGATATTGAGCCAGTAGCCGATGAAAATGCCGCTATCTACAGAGGTGATTCAACGTACAGCATCCGCAATGGAAATTTACATGCTGCTTCAGCGAATGAAAACGATTTTATTTTTTTATTGGGCGGCATGTATTTTTACCCGTTAGATAAAACTATCGAAAGGCTCACAACAAGGGGTTACGACCTGTCCAAAATGGGTGAAGACACACTAAATGGAAAACCTGTTTATATTGTCGGGGCTTCTGCCAGGAATGAACAGGTAAGCCAGTTATGGATAGAAAAGGACGACCTTTATTTAGTCCGAATGATCAAATATAATAAGAAGAGCAAATTTGATGCGATATGCGGGAGCTATATAAAAATTGGAAAAGGGGCAACTGAAACTAAGGTTACTTTTTATGTCAACGACAAATTAAGACAGGTAGAAACTTATTATAATTGCAAACTAGCACCGGACATAGATCCAGGCATATTTGATCCACAACACTATAAAAAGATAATCTATAAGAATTAATAACAAACGCTTCTATTTTGAATTTTGCTTTTCCAATTAATAGAATGCCGAAGGAAATTTCTAAAACAATAGAAACGTTAATGATGACATCAAGATTTCCCGCTTACTGCTTTAAAATTGAGGGTACAGGGCATTTTAGCTTTTCAGATGTCCCATATTTAATACCATCTGTGTTAACCATGTTTGGGGGGGGGGGAAATAATTTAGAAAGACCGCTGCAGGTTGATCCTGTCAAATTGCATTTCGACGTTTATTAAAAACAGTAACAATAAAATTTCTGAAAGGCTGGTTAATACAATTAAATCTTATCCGGAAGTCGATGCGCTTAAATTATATTGATAACGCGCTGGTTTAGTTTATCCGCTATCATATGAATTGTGTGCAATCCCTGCCTCAAAATTCGAATCACGTTGAAGAAATTGCTGGCCACTGCTTTCTGCGGATGAAACAAGGGATCGCATGGATAGAATATCCTTGGTCTTATCTGAGTCTTTGACGTATAATCCAAGGTTTTTTTGGCATTCATTTTCATATAAATTCATTTATTGATCGCAAAAAACTAATCCCCCTACTTAATTAGTGGCCTGTGTTCTACAGGCTTCATTTCATCAATAAAGAAAAAAGCATCAATTATATTTTTCCATTGAGCAATATCTTTATTATACCCCAATGGATACGCGATAAATTCCTTCGAAAGCCAGCTTCCCGGGGGAGCGGACCTCAAATCCGTGAACAGATATTTTTGATTTGTTTTGTGTGCCAAATCCTCATAACTATTAATTTCCGGGGCCTTTAATGTATCCACATATCTTTTCCCTCCAAGCATGATATCTCCTGCCTGTCCATTGTTAGATGTAAAGGCAATGGTATACATTTGACTTCTTAAATCAGCGGCAATATAATCACCAGCTTGTTTATAAGTCCACAAATTTTGCGGAGCATTAACGGGATCAAATCTTTTAATCGTAGCGCTGTTTCTTATCAAGTGAGCAGTTGCAGACCAAATAATAATTTTTTTGCCTGGGTATTTGTCTGCAAGTAGCCACATCATCCTTTTTGCCATATACTCATCACGCTTCTTATTCCATTGGCCTTTATCAATTTTCTGAAGGCTGTCAATTTCTATATCCATCAACAATGATTCCATAAGCAGTGAATCGTCCCGATATATTTTAGGGTCAATTTTAGCTATGATTTTTTTTCTGTTGACAACAAATTTTGTGTTAAGAGATTTTATTGTATTTACAGACTCCGTATATCC